>NHCFR00700__coassemble_880_pt1 | contig 83883 bp, 74 predicted proteins | sample NHCFR00700__metabat2_high_PE_034 | metagenome-assembled genome bin NHCFR00700 | reverse complement strand
ATCATAAGACTCTTTTGCTAAATCATAATAAAATCTCCACTCATATTCAGCATCTTTCGAAATTGCATTCCATTGGCAATCTTTAATATATATTTTTCCTTGAGATAACAAACGATTACGATATTGCCTTAACCTATCAATTTCTGATCTTTCCAGAGATGGTGTTCGATAATTAAATGAAGTGACTTCCGAAAATCTCAAAGGACTGTGCTCAACTACGAAATCTTGTAGTGTTTTTCCCCGTATACGTTTGCTAGTATTCAAAAACGAGCACAAAATAATAAACACACACACTTCTGATATATTGGATGCAATATCATAGCAAAGTGATGCTTCTTGTTTTGTTTTCCTTATCATGCTGCATAGCTTCTCTAAGATTTTCGTAACACGTTCTGCTGCACTCAATCCTTCCATATAACGACTCTCACTAAATTTAATCACTAAGTCACGCAATATTATGCAGTTCAAAAAACTCTCCTCGTTTTCTAACGTCGTGACATTCCACCGAAAATTCTTTGTTCTCTGCATCAGCTCATGTCCTGAAAACTCCACCAGCATGCCGCCCTTCACATTTTATAGTAAATTTTAGTATATCACACCACATGCCCTATTTGAACATTGCGCATCTTTTCTACCTATTCATTTTTGTCACAACTTTTTGTCATTTGGTTTGGTAGACTGTACTCAAGATAAAGCCGCGGCACAAAGGAGTTTTCAACATGAAACTATTTCGCAAAAATCTCGCCCGTGTGTGTGAGTACGATCGCACCGTACGAAACGGTGCAATCGCATTCGAAAATCACAATTTTCTGCACAAAAATCAATCCGAACAACATCCAGACTTTGGGTCGTTGCTACTTCAGCAAGGGCTCGATTCTGGCATGTACTTCGGTCAAGCCCCTACTCGTTCCGCTCCTTATTTCATTGGTATGCCTGAAGGCTCCGATGGCAATATCATTGTCGTTGGCGGCAACGGCAGCGGCAAGAGCCGCTACATCGCAATGCCCACGCTCTCCACATGGCACGGTGCGATCTGTGCGACCGACATCAAAGGTGAGCTTTCCAATCACTATGCGCAGCTCTTTCGGCAAGGTTGTGTAACTCGGCCGCATATTATCTTCGATCCCACAGAGCCAGGCAGTCCCAGTTACGACCCGTTCTGGTGGCTCCTGTCGGACGATGAGAGCAATCTCCTCAGCAACATCTGGGACATCGTGCGCTCCATCATTCCGCTGTCACCCGAAGATAAACAGCCCTTTTGGGTGGAGACCGAACAGGGAGTATTCGCAGCGGCACTTTTGTATTACTTCCAGTGCGGCTTGAGCTTCAGCGAATCGGTATCGATGATCGTTTCCGAATCAATTTCCGCCCTCACATCCACGCTGCGTGCAAGCTCTGATCTACGCATTCAGGCTCTGCTCGGCGAAATTTCGGAAATGAAAGCCGAAACCGTGGCTGCCGTCGATCGCGGCCTTCGCAACAAGCTGATGCTGTTCGCGGTTGATCCTCAAATTTCTCACGCGCTTCGCGGCAAACGCGAATCTGCCCCCTGCTTCACTTGGGAGGATCTGCAAAAATATCAGATTTTTCTGCGAATCCCTGCGCACAAGGTAGAACAATGGAGCGGAGCGATCAACCTTATGTACGCGCAGCTTTTCCGTTATCTCGAACGCCGTCCCGAACGCTATACCCCTGAATCCGCTGCACATCCACAGCTTTTGCTGCTCATGGATGAGTTTGCACGATTTGGCAAGCTCGACAACATGACCGCTGCATTGTCTACCCTCCGCAGCAAGAAGGTTAATATCTGTCTTTTCGTACAGAGCATAGCGCAGCTTGACAAATTCTACGGCTCGGAAGATCGCCGCATCATCTTCGATAATTGCCAGTATCAGGCCATCCTGCGTGCCAATGATCCCCAAACTCAAGAGTGCCTAAGCAAGCTCATCGGTACCACGATCCAACGGCAGCATGGCATCAGCAAACAGCTCGACCGGGATATGAGTAAATCCGGCTTTGGTCTGCAGATCAGCGAGACCCGCGACTGGGTTATCCAACCGCACGAGCTTTCGACACTGCACGATGTGCTTCTGCTCACGCCCAGCGGATTCTTCGAGGTCGAGAAAAGCAGCTCTCCAATCGGCAGCTACGAGGATATCCTGACGAAAATCGTACACGATAAGCCGGATAACATTGCTCTCGAAAAGTTAATTTTACACAACAACATGCAAATTCACAAAGAAGGAAACGAGGAATGCGTCATGTCGACTATGGAAGAACGTCAAAAAAATGCAAGCGAACGCGCGAAGCAGTTCGAACAGCAGCAACGCAAAACACAGCGTCAGACAAAAGCAGCGCAGAAAAAGAAGGACGAGCGGCGCAAGTTTATCGTCGGCGAGCTGGTCATTCAGCACTTCCCCAAGCTCCTCGAAATCGATCCCGGTACGACCCAGGAGGAGACCCAGAAACGCTTCCAAAACTTCTCTGCATTCTTGGAAGTACTGGCCAACTCTCCGTATCTGCACGAGCTTCAGGAGCGAGCTGCACAGCTCGTAACAACCAATGTGTAAGTGGACACAAAGAGGGAAACATCATGGCGAATTACCATCTTGAAGTACAGGCAATCAGCCGCGGCCAAGGGCGATCACTCACCCGACTCGTGAACTACATCAGCGGCGAACGGCTTTCTGATTGTTACAACCGGAGAATCTATTATAACCGCAGAGACGACGTGCTCGAATGCCGGATTTTCCAGCCGCAGCATGCACCTTCCGAGTTTTATGAGCTTCAATCACTCTGCAATGCCATCGAAACTGCCGAACGACGCTGCGATGCCAGAACTGCGCGGGAGTTCAAAGCCTCTCTACCGAACGAACTCCCTTTTGCGGAACTGCAAAATATTGTCGCTACATATATCACAGACAATTTCATAAAATACTGTTTATGCGCTATCTCCGCAATTCACGGGGGCCGAAATCCATCGGACCCTTCCAAAAACAACCCACACGTACATATCATCGTTCCAACACGCGCTGTCGAGCCCAGCGGTTTCAGCAAAAAGAAGGATCGCGAACACGACAAGCGCCAGTATATCCAGCACTGGCGCGAGCAATGGGCCAACGTACAAAACGAAGCCTATGCACGCTGCGGCCTAGATATCCGGGTCAGTCACGAAAGCTTGGAGGTACAAGGCATCAATCGCGTGCCTACCATTCACCTCAGCCGTATCGACTGGCGAAAAGAACAGCGAGGCGAACGCACACCCGCTGGAGATCGAAAACGTGCCATCGAACGAGAAAATAAGATGCGCGAACTCTGCCAAAAACCTCATCTGCCCTATTACGACCTCGATTACACACGTTAAATTCACAAGAAAGGTTGAACACCATGAAAATTGTCGCAGACGTACCCGAATGCATTGCCAACCAGCTCGACGAGCTCACCGCGCTCTGTAATCGCTATCCGCGAAAAGTTCCCCTTGGCGAAGTTGCAAAACTCCTCGGCATCGACCGCGCCTCTCTGGAGGCTATGATTATAGCTCAGCGCTGCCCGTTCGGAATGGGCTGGCTGCGTGAGACCGCAACCAATCGAACCTTTTTCATATCGACCGTCAAGCTGTACACTTGGTACACCGAATTCGTCATCAAGGCGATGCGGGAAGATCCCAAACTAATCCAATAGTTGCAAAATTACATCATCACACAGTAGAGAAGCCGCTCCATCCATATTTGGAGGAGCGGTTTTCTTGACCCTAAATCCATCAAATTAGAAAGGAAACCTCATCTATGCCCAGAAAAAAGTCAACGAAACGAGCCGACGGCAGCTACGAGTACAAGGCAACGATCGGCAAAGATCTGCACGGCAAAGCAATACGTAAATCATTTTATTCCAGCAAGAGTCTGGCACACGCAAAAGCCAAGGCACAAGAATACATCATCGCCTCTCAGGTATCAGCTCTGACCGGTCAATCCGTATCCGGTGCAGGACAGCATGACACCTCCTTTTCACATTGGGCAATGCAGTGGCTGGAGACCTATAAACACTCGTCCGTCACGCAGAATACCTACCACTCGTCCTATTATCTCCCTATTACGCGCTATCTAATTCCCTTTTTCGGCGATGCCGATTTGGCCGCGATTCAACCGATTGACGTACAGCGCTTTTTCAACCAGCATCGCAATCTGTCTTTGTCATATCTCAAAAAGATCAAGATGTGCCTGTCCGCTGTTTTTGATTGCGCCTGTGAGAACGGAATTGCCTGCCGCAATCCTGCCAAGCATATCCGGCTTACAAGCACAGCGCAAAAACAAGCCAAACGTGTTTATACCGACCAGCAAATCGCGACTGTAAAATACTGCGCCCGCATGGACTTCCCTGCTGCATACATCCTGCTCGAACTTGGTCTGCGTCGCGGCAAACTCTGTGGACTTAAATGGTCTGACATCGATCGCAAAGCACGCACCATTCGGATCGACCGATCAATTCGCGTTACATCCGGCGTGGTCTCCATCACTGAGCCCAAACATGGCTCACATCGTGTATTGCCGCTCTCCGACGAGTGTCTCGAGGTATTTTCCTCCATCCCCCGGCATGGCGCGTACATCTTCCCCAACGCGGTTGGAAAACCTTGGGATCCAAATGGTTTCGCCAGAGCCTTTACAAAATTCATGGATACCCTCCCCTCTCAGATTCCGCGCCTGTCCCCACATGAATTGCGGCATACCTGTGGCACGGCATTGCGCCGGCGTGGTGTGGATATCTACACCATCCAGCAGTACCTCGGGCACCGCGACATTGAAGTCACTGCAAATACCTATGTACATAGCGAGGTGGAAGCACTGCGATCTGCGTTGTCTGGTTCCAGCAATACCACGACAAATTCACGACAAAGTGCACCGTAAACCGCTCTGAAATGCCCGATTTCTCAGCTCTGTTCTGTAAAGTCCTCTATCAAATTTCGCAACTTTTACATCAAATTAAGCTGTGATTGCACATAATACTCTCACCTTTTCATATCATTTCATATTCAAATCCCATTTCCTTCCGGTTCTGAATGTTGGGGGTTCGAGTCCCTTCGGGCGTGCCAAAAAGTCCTTGATCTCATCTTCACGATGGTTTCAAGGACTTTTTTTATTTATAAAATTTCTCTTTCCCATGAAAAAACGAAAGGCACCCCAACCACACAGCCGGGATGCCTTTCTTTAGAAAAGAGATTGTTTTATTATTTTTATGCACTGAGGTTTACCGAACGCAGTGTATCCACGCTCTCGGCTTCCAGTACCAGCACGATACCGTTATCGTCCAGCATCGCATAGTATCCACCGTTGCCATCGGAAGCACCAATCGTTATGGTATAAGATGCGGTACCGTCCTCGGTCGTATAGCTGACCTTAAGGGTCTGCGGTGCATCCAGACCATACGTCTGCTTGCGTGCAGTGTCGGTCACACCGTAATCGGCACACGACAGAACGTACAGATTCCACACAGCATTGAGGAACGTATCCATTGTGCTATCCTGTTCAATCGTGCGCGTGCCCGATGCGTTGGTGATCTGCCACTTGGTGACTTTCTCTTCTTCGGTCTCGTCCTCGCTGTCAGACGCCTCGCTCGCCTCACTCTCGTCGGCAGAAGCAGTCTCCTCTTCGAGCACACGGGTCACCGTGGTATCTCCCCAAACGATTTCGGTCAGGGAATCCTCGGTTGCATACGGAATGTTCTCGTATTCAATCCAACCATTCAAGCCCTGATCAAGGCCCTCAGGCAGATAAGCCGTCGTTGCATAGACCGTATCGTTTGCCTTCAAATAGGTCACGCTATCCTGCACACTAGCGGTCACAGTCACGGTCTGGCTGCCGTCGGACAACTCCATCGTATAGTCCGGGGCATCCAGTCCGTAATCGGCATCGGCATCCGGATTATCCAACTTGCGGTCGGCCGTGATCTCTTCGATCTCGTCGACAAACTCCTGCACCGCCGTGCTATCGATCGGACAAGCCGCGTCATCGGCATAACTCCACGCATCGTCGGTCTTGGTCAGATGCCATGTACCCTCTGTGTTGGTGTAAGTCAGATCGGTGACATCCAGCTCGGTCAGTTCCTCGATTGCAACCGTCTCTTCTTCCTCGGTTTGCTGTCCTGCCAATGCAATATACGCGCCGCCCAGCACGATAAATGCCGCGGCTGCGATACAAAGATTTCTCGTTTGCTTTTTCATACCCGTCTCCTTCTGCGCAGCCAGTGTGCCAGTCCGACACCGAGCACGCCGAGCGGGATGATGGCAATGAACAGCATCCCCCATGCACCTGCGCCGGTAATGAGGTTATACGAGGTCGAAAGCGACTTGGCCGGAATGGAAATGTTGCTGACATCGTCAAAGTTTGCGGTCACAGCGTTCATAAACAGATCCTGATTGCTCAGGTTGCTGAACTGACCGATGATGCTGTCGTCGATCAGGCTGGCCGGCAGAACGCACATGGTCGCGGTCTGAGTCTCAGCCTCTTCTGTGGTTTCTTCGGTCGTCTCGTCGGTCGAAGTCTCATCGGTAGTTTCCGTGGTTTCTCCGCTCTCCGCTGTTACCTCCTGCTGTGCAATCGCACCCAGCAGATACTGTCCCTGGGTCTGACCTTCGTTGGTCACCAGGTAACCATTCGTGCTGGTCTGCATCACCGTGCTGAGCGTCACATTCTCGACGGTCGGGTCGGTCTCAAGCATACCTACCGCATTATACAGCAGAATCAGGGAGTCGCTCGTCATATCGGCTGTGATCGACGTACCGGTATAGATCTCCGGGAAGATGTCATAGCCGTTGCTGTAATAACGCTCGGCATCGGCAATATAGCCGTTCTGGCGCTGCATACCGTAAGCTGCAAGCAGTGCATTGAGGTTGGGCTGGTCATTCTCGGTCTGTGCGAGCAGGATGATGACGTTTCCTCCCTTGGCCATATAGTCCTTGATAGCCTGGGTTTCGGTTGCGTCCAAATCCTTCTGCGGTGCGTTGATCACCAGCAGATCGCAGTCTTCTGGAATGCCGCCGTCTACGACCAGATTGACCGTATCAGTGCTCAGATTTGCCTTATCAATGGCATCCTGAATACTCGATCCCAGCGACTGTTCACCGTGTCCCTCGGTCGTGTAGATGACATGATCGGTCGGCGCGGATACGCTGACGATGGCTGCGGTCAGCTGACCTTCGCCGTCGAACGAATCCTCGACCGCTTCATAGCTGTACATGGAATACGTATGTGTGATGATCTCGCTGAACAGGATATTGCGGCTCTCGCCGGTTGCCTCACACGAGACAACGACCGTGCCGTCCTCGGCACCCAATTCCTGCGCCTCTGCCGGATGCAGTACCGGGTCTACCGTCTCAACCGAAATATGGCTGGACAGCGATGCGTACTCGTCTACCAGACGCTGAATACGGGTATCCAGTGAGTCCGGCTGAGAGACGATGGTCAGGGTGACATCCTCGCTCAGTTCCTCCATCGCCGTTTTGGTCGTGTCACCGATCTCAAACAGGCTGTTGCTGGTCAAATCCAGCATGCGGGTACTGGTCGGCAGCAGTCCCACCAGCATATTGACAACAATCAGGATGGCCAGCACGATGGCGGTCATACCTGCACTGTACGAACCATGCCGGAAGCCGGCTGCGTGCAGCGACTGCTTAATGGCAGCACCTGACGGACGCGGCAGAGACAGATGAATGCGTCTGTCCTGCGGTTTGGTCTGCGACTCGGTCTGGCCTGCCTCATTCTGTTTCTTTCTCCCGAACATGTTATGCCCACCTCCGCTTCTGTAACGACTGCACGGTCAGGAAAACGCCAAAGAACGCCAGGCTGAGATAGCGTACAACCGCGGTCAAATCAAGCAGGCGGTAGTTTGCCAGCTCGACAAAGCCGGTATAGACGTCAAAGGTTCCCAACGTCTTGGCCATCAGTCCTTCAAACGTCGTGCTGCTGACCAGATATGCGATGATGAGCGCTACGGTCAGGATGACAAACACACCGACCGCAACATAGGGATTGCGTGCAAGCGCGTAGTAGAGAGCGGCAAGCAGGGCGACAATCACAATCATGCCGATGAGGTTGCCGCGCGCACTGGTCGGGAAATACTCAGCCAGTGCATCCCACAGATAGAGCACGAGCAGTACGCCGAAGCTGGCAACCGCGGCGATGAGCTGGCTCTCGGTGATCGAAGACAGGAACATGCCAATGGCGATGTACGCACAGCCCAGCAGGAAGTACAGGCCGATTGCCGCCCAGTCACTTCCAAGGCTTGCCGTACCACCGGTCATGATAATCAGCGGGCATAAACAAAACAGCAGACACGGGATGGCGAACACTGCCACCATTGCAAAATACTTGCCCAAAACGATATCCCAGACCGTAACCGGTGCGGACAGCATGAGCTGTTCGGCATGGCTGTGGCGATCTTCCGCAAACGACTTCATGGTGAGAATGGGGACTGCAACCATGAGCATAAACAGCATATTTCCGATCGTGGCCGAAAAATACGGGTAGCCGTTGACCAGATTCAAAACCATGAAGTAAATGCCTGTCACCGCGGTCAGCACCGCGATAAACACCGGCCCGAGCATGGTTTGAAAGTACGAGCGTACTTCACGTGAAAAAATGGCTTTCATGCGCCCGCCTCCTCTCGCTCAAGAACCAGTTCTGCATCGGTATGGTCATCGGTCAGCTCGAGGAAGATTTCCTCAAGCGATGCCTTTTCCCGCTCGAGCTTGAGAATGGGGCACTTAGCCTCAGCGCATGCATAGAAGAAGTCCTCGGTAACGCGGTCATCCACCGCACCGAAGCGCAGTTCGGTTTGACCGGCACGTGCGCCTGCGCTGATTTCAACCGGAATGCCGGGCAGCATCGCGCTGCACAGCGTACGCATCTCTTCCGGCGTTGCCCGCACGCTTGCGCACAGTGCACCGCCTGCGTGCAGCTGCGCCTCCAGATTTTCCGGAGTATCGCTCGCGACCAGCTTGCCGTGAGAGAGAATAAAAATGTAGTCACAGACTGCGCTGACCTCGGACAGGATATGCGAGCTCAGAATCACGACATGCTCTTCGCGCAGCGAGCGGATGAGGTCGCGAATCTCGAGAATCTGTCTGGGGTCAAGACCGACGGTCGGCTCATCGAGGATGACAACATCCGGATTGCCGAGCAAGGTTGCGGCCAATCCCACGCGCTGCCGATAGCCCTTGGACAGCGTGCGAATCAGGTGATCCTGCTCTTCCAGCAGACCGGTCTTGTTCATCGCCTGCACCACTTGCTGTAACTGTTCGAGTCTGGGGACTTTCTTGAGCTTTACCGCAAAAGTCAGATATTCTCGCACAGTCATCTCCGGGTAGAGCGGCGGCAGCTCGGGCAGGTAGCCGATGCGCTGTTTGACCTTTTCCGGCTCCTGCTGCAAGTCCATGCCGTCCACGATGACCGTGCCGCTGGTCGGTGCCAGACAGCCTGTCATAATGTTCATCGTCGTACTTTTTCCTGCGCCATTCGGCCCGAGAAAGCCGTAAATCTGCCCTTTCTCTGCCGAAAAGCTCAAGTGATCGACCGCCAGATAACCGCCGTACCGCTTGACCAAATCTTGTACTTCAATCATTTTGGGGTTCCTCCCTCCGTAGTCCTTATGGCTATCTTATCGTTCAATTGAGGAGATTGGATGACCGCTCTATGTACAATCCGGGTAGATTGTGTGTACATTATAAGGCGTTTCGGCAACAAAAAAAGGAACCCCACAAAAGTGGAGTTCCGGTACTATGCATTTAGTTTTCCGTATCCCAACCGGGCACATGATCTTCATCGTGCCAGTAGTCGAGATCTTCCGGCTTCATGCCAATGTGACTTGCGAAGAATACAGGGTCCTTGCCTTCCTTGCGCTGGCGGTCGTAGTCGGCCAGTACCTTGAGCGCCTGATTGCCCAATACCAGGATGGCAAAGATGTTCACGATCGCCATGCAGCCCATCAGGATGTCTGCAAGGTTCCAAACCGTGTCAAAGCTTGCCTGGGCGCCAAGGAAAATAGCAGCAAGACAGGTCAAACGGAAGACAAACAGCAGACGCTTGTCGTCCTTGATAAAGCGCAGGTTGGACTCGGTGTAGTAGTAGTTACCCACCAGGCTGGAGAATGCGAAGAAGAAAATCGCAATGGTGATGAACAGGATGCCAATCGGGCCGAAGGTGCCGCTGACTGCGTCCTGAACATAGGTGATGTCCTGCGAAACCGGTACGCCGGAAACCATCAGGATCATCGCGGTGGTCGAGCAGATGACCAGCGTGTCGAGGAAGACCGACAGCGTCTGAATCAGACCCTGCTTTGCCGGGTGAGAGACAGCTGCCGAAGCTGCTGCATTGGGTGCAGAACCCATACCAGCCTCGTTAGAGAACAGGCCCTTCTTGATACCGGTTACGACTGCACTGCCGGCAAAACCGCCGACGATTGCCTGTGCGTCAAATGCCTGGCTGAAGATCTCCTTGAATACGCCGGGAACAGCCGACAGATGGGTGAAGATCATAACCAGACCAATCAGAATATAACCGCCTGCCATAATGGGAACGATGACCGAGGTGATGAAACCGATACGGTGTACGCCGCCGAAGATAACCAGACCGGTCAGCGCCGCTATGACGATACCAATGATCATCGGCCACATGCTGTTGTCAAAGTCCGGGATATAGAACTTGATTGCGGTTGCAATGTTGTAAGTCTGAAGGCCGTTAAAGCCGTAAGCAAAGCAGGCAATCAGAAAGACCGAGAACAGGCATCCGAGCCAGCGCTTGCCGATACCGCGCTGGATATAGTACGCCGGACCGCCGCGGAAGGAATCACCGTCCTTGACCTTGTAGAGCTGGGCGAGTGTAGACTCGATAAATGCGGATGCGCCGCCGATGACTGCCATCAGCCACATCCAGAACACCGCACCCGGGCCGCCGGTCGCGATCGCCGCCGCAATGCCCGCGATGTTGCCCGTACCAACACGCGAAGCGGTGGAGATCATAAGGGCCTGGAAGGATGACACCTGTTTGACACCGTCATCATCGCGCGACTTCTCCTTGAGGATGCGCATAACGTCGCCGATGCGCCGGATCTGGACAAAACCCGTCCGGATGGTGAAGTATACACCCGATCCGATCAGCAAAAAGATCAGAATGTAGGTGTACATGAAGTTGTTCAAGCTTCCTAAATACTCGTTCAGCATTCAGTTCCTCCTATCTTTTTTCCGTGCATAGTACATCTATCATACAGGAAAGCCGGAAAAATTACAAGGATGAATCAATTATCTTCTTTAGCTTGTCCGAAAAACTGGCAAAGTATCCGAACCCGGACAAAGTTTTCTAGCCAAAGCATACAAAAAGAGCCCTGCATATTGCAGGACTCTTTGTCAGATTCATGCGGAGGTCAGCCGCAGAATAATCATTGAAATTCCTCGATCGACTTGCTGATCGTGTGTGCAATCGGCTTCCACTCGATCTTGCGGAAGAGTGCGACAATCGCGATCGGGATATAAGTAAAGATAAACAGCGGGAAGGTGAAGGTATAAAGTACCTTTCGTGCCGCCGTGGTGTTGATGTGCTTCCACTCGGTGATCACCGTGACCGCGCCGAAGAACAGCAGGGTCAGGTAGAATCCGCCGAAGGACGACAGGATAGACGACAGCGTGACGCGAACCACGCTGACTGCCACCGGTGTGCTCAGCAGTGCGCTGACCAGCAGGAAAGCGTTGACCGCAACCGAAGCCAGCGTCAGAAGCATGGCCGGTGCAACGGTCATCAGCATGTCGTAGCACGAGAAGCTGCGGCGCTTTACCACACCGCCGAACAGCTTGCGGCCGTAGCGTGCGAATACCTGATAAAATCCCTTCGACCAGCGCAGACGCTGATTCCAAGACTGCTCAAAGGTGACCGGCTGCTCGTCATAGAGCACAGCGGTCGAACAGTAGCCCACACGCTCGCCCTCGCAGGCGCAGTCGATGGAGAACTGGATATCCTCGGTCAGCAGATGGTACTTCCAGCCGCCGCGTGCACGCAGTACATCGCAGGCAACCAGGAAACCGGTGCCGGACACCGCACAGTTGGTGCCCAGGATCATGCGCGAATTGTTCAGGAACTTGGACTCACGCAGGAACCACAGTGCGCTGCCTGCCGAAATCCAGTTCGAGTCGAAATTCTTGGAATTTCGGTAGCTGGTGATGACGCGATAGCCGCTGTCAAAGACCTTGTTCATCTCGGCCACGTAGTTGCGGTCGAGCAGATTGTCGGCATCGAAAATGAAGTAGCCTTCATAGCCTGCCGATGCGTATTCCTTCTCAATGCGCTGGAATGCGTAGTCGAGCGCATATCCCTTGCCGACCTCGGTGCGGTTGAAACGCTTGAATACGATCGCACCCGCGCGTTCGGCAACCTCTGCGGTATCGTCGGTGCAGTTATCCGCAACCACGAATACGTCTAAGAGTTCTGCTGGGTAATTTTGCATTTTTATGCTGCGCACCAGTTCGCTGATCACTGCCCGCTCATTGCGTGCGGAGATGATGGCCGCAAACTTGTGCTGTTTCTTTGCCTCAGGCATGGGCGTACGCTTGCGATCGTGCCAGAGCGCCGCGACGACATAGAACAGCTGATAGGCATAGAACACGGTGAACAATGCAAAAATCAGCAGGTTGAACCCTTGTATGAACTGTAACACTTTAATTCCTCCAAATGGCCCCGCCATATCCGGCTCCGGCAGCGTTTGCCGTGCCTAATTGTACAATCCTCAATCTTTTCCGCCTGATATTATACCATTTATTTGCGCGGTGGCAACAAGCATTTGTGCCAAAAGCGCGCCATAAAAACGACAAAGTATCAGCAAGTTGTGTATTGCATTTTTGAAATCCAGATGAACCGCACAGATAACGGTCTGATTTTCGCTGATTTCCTGCGTCGTTCTTATCCATTATGCACAAATCCCTGTTTTCATTTTGTCTCCTGCACAGACTGCGCAGACGGTCGATTTTTGCCGGTCACAGCCGAAAGGATGATACCCAAAATGACACCAACGATCGCCGGCAGCACCCATCCCAGGCTGTCGCCATAGAAGGGCAGCATGCGCAGCGCCTCCATGCCGGGCAGCGCAACGCCCAGTCCGTCGAGCGATGCCAGCACGCTGACAACACCGGTCAGCAGGATGGATACCGGGTAGATGAGCGTAAAGCGTCCGATGAACGGATGCAGAAAAGCCAGCGCGATGAGCACAATGGCAACCGGATAAATGGCGCCCAGTACCGGAACCGATACCTTGAGAATCTGGTTTAGGCCAATGTTCGAAATAAGCATGCTGACCACGGCGAAAAAGACCGCCCAGACGCGATAGCCCCAGAACGGGAAGATCTTGGTGAAGTAGTCGCTGCAGCACGAAATCAGGCCGATGCAGGTGTTGAGGCAGGCGATGGCAAAGATGAGCGCCAGAATGATAAGTCCACCCTGTCCGAACAGTTCGAGCACGATCGAGCGCAATACCTCGGTGCCGTTTGCCGCACCCGAAAAGATGGTGCCCGACTGCACACCGATGTAGGTCAATGCGCTGTAAACGGCCAGCAGAACGATGCCCGCCAGCACGCCCGCGCGACAGGTTTCTCCGACCACCGACCGGTTATCTTCCACGCCTTTTGCCCGGATATTGAGGGCAATGATAAAACCAAAATTAAGCGCTGCAATGGTGTCCATGGTCTGATAGCCTTCCAGAAAACCGGTGACAGCAGGGTTCTTGACATACGCGCCCACAGCCTCGCCCGGTGCATCAAAGGTATGCAGCAGGCAGCCGACAAAGACGACCAGAATGAGCGTCAGCAGCGCCGGGCCAAGCAGCTTGCCCAGACGGTCGGTCAGCTTGTCCGGTCGGAGTGCCAGCACCAACGCAACCGCAAAAAATACGATCGAATAGATCAGCTGCGCCGTGCCATTGGAAATTCCTTCGGGCAAAAACGGTACGGCTGCAATCTCAAACGAGGTCGTCGCCGTACGCGGGATGGCCAGACAGGGACCGATGGACAGATAAATTAAAAAGGTAAAGACCGACGCGAAGATCGGATGGACACGTCCGGCCAGAACGGGCAGGCCGTCCGACTTTGCGACCGCAATAACACCCAGCATCGGCAGGCCGACTGCACTCACGCAAAAGCCGATGAGCGCCGGAATGGCCGACGTGCCGGCCTGTTCACCCAGAAACGGCGGAAAAATCAGATTGCCCGCGCCAAAAAACATGGAAAACAGCGTCAGACCGACCAGCAGGCGCGATTGTACATTTAATTTCATTCGTTGGTTCTCCCTTGCGCGTCCGCGCAGTCCTGTAAATATTCGGTGCGGCTTTTGGACAGACACACCTCATCAAAAATTCTGCCGTCCCAGGTACGAGATGCCGCGCGCAGTCTGCCCTCGTATCGCATACCGAGCTTTTCCAGCACGCGCTGAGAGCGGGTATTGTCGGCATAATAGTACGCCGAGATGAGCTGTACCCCCATCTCCTCAAAAGCCTCAGCACAGACGACCTTTGCAGCCTCGGTCGCATAGCCCAGTCCCCAATACGGGGTACCCAGCCAGTAGCCCAGCATGCGGGCGTTGGGATTGTCTCGCTTTGGGTCAGCCATCAGGCCGATGGCGCCGATCAGACGACGGTCGAATCCGCGCACAATTGCCCAGGTATCCGTCCCCATAAAGACCGTGCGCAGCACGTCCTCGCTCTCCTGCACACTCTCATGTGGTTTCCAGTCGGTCAGACGGCTGACCTCCGGATCACTGCACAGTTCATAGAGCGCCGGTGCGTCATCCATCGTAAACGGGCGCAGGCACAGACGGTCGGTTGCCAGATATGTCAGACCAGCGATCTGATGCAGGGCATCGCCCAGTGCGTCGATGATGATGTCCGCCGGAGTCAAATCCTGATTGCCCGAATCCGGGTTGCGCAGTGCAATACAGGTCATACCTGCCGCCTTGGCTGCGCGCACGCCGTTGGACGAGTCCTCGATAACGATGCAGTCCTCGGGCTGTACACCCATGTGCGCCGCTGCCTGCAAAAAGATATCTGGCGCGGGCTTGGGATGCTCCACGGTCTCGCCCGAGATCAAAAATTCAAAGCAGCCGTCCAGACCGAGTGCCGTAACGACTTCGGTGATCTCGTACATAGGCGAGGACGAAGCCACCGCCATGCGATAGCCGCGACGCGCGAGCGCGCGCACAAGCTCGGGCGAACCGTCCACCGGGGTATGTCCGCGTTCTTTCAAAAATTCGATCTTTTGCTGGGTGTAGGCCTGATGCAGCGCATCGGTCTGACCGTTCAGTCCAAAGTCACGATCGAGCGTGCTCCAGAAAAAAGTCGTGGTCGAACCGATGAATTGGGTGTAATATCCCCAGTCCATCGTCCGCCCGACTGCGCGGTCGAGTACCCGGTTGAGCGCCTCATAATGCATGCGCTCGGTGGCGACCAGCACGCCGTCCATATCAAACAGGATGGTTTTCATAGTTTTTCCACTCCTTTCTCTCTTCTTCCGATTTGATTTCACTTTATCATACAACATTTTTATGCGATACGCCATAGCCTGCACCACTTTTCGTATACTTGCATAAGAATGAGATATCTGAGAGTTTTTTTACGCTGATTTTTGCATCAAGGAGGCACCAATCTATGCCAAGCATCTATTTATCTCCCAGCACACAGGAGTTTAACCTGTTCTATGACGGCGCGGGCAGCGAAGAATATTATATGAACCTGATCGCCGACGCGATGGAACCTTATTTGACCGCTTCGGGCATTGTCTACACCCGGAACACACCGGAAATGACAGCCGCCACCTCCATCCTCGCCTCCAATGCCGGAACCTACGACGCACATGTCGCTCTGCACTCCAACGCTGCACCGGAAAGCCTTGCGGGAAAGCTGCGCGGCATCGACATCTATTATTATCCCGGTTCCGAGCGCAGCCGCCGTCTGGCTGATGCCATGGTCGCCCAACTGCGCGAGATCTACCCCCTGCCCGACAAGGTACAGGCACGCCCGACCACCTCGATCGGTGAAGTCTCCCGCACCCGTGCCCCGGCTGTGCTGGCCGAACTGGGCTATCACGACAACCCGGATGATGCAGCCTGGATTCGCTCCAACATCGTCCCCATCGCCCGCCGTCTGGTCATGGCATTGACTAACTATTTCGGTATTCCCTTCCTGGAACCCGAACCCATTCTGAGCGCAACGGTCGATCTGGGATTCGGCAACCTCAACATTCGTTCCCGTCCCTCACTCGCCGCACCCATTATCGGTCAGGCGCCGGACGGCGCACAGGTCAGCGTACTCGGCTCGTGGAACGGCTGGTATGTCATCCGTTATGGCAATATTGAAGGCTACGCTCGTTCGGAATACATCACGCTCAATTACTCCTAATTCCCTGTTCACTTTTCCGCCGACTTCCTGCCCATGCTCTGCCTTTGTTCTGTTCTTTTTGCACAAAAACGCAGATTTTACCGATTCATCCCCAAAAAGTATTCTTGCAAATTGTCATCCCCTGTCGTATAATAATGTACACTATGGAGGTGGATCGGAATGTACAAGATTCTTGAAAAAAAGACACTCAATGCAAATACCAAGCAAATGGTCATTGACGCGCCGCACGTTGCCAAGAAGGCACAGCCGGGTCAGTTCATTATCCTGCGCGTGGATGAGGACGGCGAGCGCATCCCGCTGACCATCGCTTCTTACGATCGCGAAAAGGGCACGATCATGATTATCTTCCAGGAGGTCGGCGCTACCACCAAGAAGCTCGGCCTGCTCAACGAGGGCGACTGCCTGCACGACTTTGTTGGTCCGCTCGGCCGCGCATCCGAACTGGAAGGCCTCAAGAAGGTCGCTGTTGTCGGCGGCGGTCTGGGCTGCGCGATCGCTTACCCGCAGGCAAAGGCGCTGCACGAGATGGGCGCTGAAGTCGACCTGATCGCCGGCTTCCGCAACAAGGACATCATCATTCTGGAAGACGAAATGCGTGCTGCCTGCACCAACCTGCATCTGGTCACCGATGACGGTTCCAACGGCCGCAAGGCTCTGGTTACCCAGGTGCTCAAGGAACTCATCGACGCAGGCAATCAGTACGATGCTGTCATCGCCATCGGCCCCATGATTATGATGAAGTTCGTCGCTGAGACCACCCGTCCCTACGGCATCAAGACCATCGTCTCCATGAACTCGACCATGGTTGACGGTACCGGCATGTGCGGCGGCTGCCGTCTGTCGGTCGGCGGCGAGATCAAGTTCGCCTGTGTCGACGGTCCGGACTTCGACGGCCATCTGGTCGACTTCGACGAGTCCATGCGCCGCAGCGCGATGTATAAAAAGCAGGAGGCTCACGCCGTCGAGGCACACGAGTGCAACCTGCACAAGATGGAGGTCAAGTAATCATGGCGAATATGTCTCTCACCAAGGTCCCGATGCCCGAACAGGACCCCAACGTCCGCAATAAGAACTTCGAGGAAGTTGCAACCGGCTATACCGCTGAAATGGCAATCGAGGAAGCAACCCGCTGCCTCAACTGCAAGAACAAACCCTGCGTCTCCGGCTGCCCGGTTGGCGTACAGATTCCTGAGTTTATCGCTCTGATCGCAGAGGGTAAATTCCTCGAGGCTGCTGCCAAGATCAAAGAAACCTCCGCGCTGCCCGCTGTCTGCGGTCGTGTCTGCCCGCAGGAAAGCCAGTGTGAGTGCAAGTGCGTCCGCGCCATCAAGGGCGAAGCAGTCGGCATCGGCCGTCTGGAGCGCTTTGTCGCAGACTACGCGATGGCACACGACACCGCTGAGATCGTAAAGCCCGAGCCCAACGGCCACAAGGTTGCTGTTGTCGGTGCAGGCCCTGCCGGTCTGACCTGCGCAGGCGATCTGGCACGCAAGGGCTACGCTGTCACCGTCTTCGAGGCACTGCACACCGCTGGCGGCGTTCTGATGTACGGTATTCCGGAATTCCGTCTGCCCAAGGCCATCGTGCAGAAGGAAATCGACAACCTCAAGGCACTGGGCGTTGAGTTCGTCCTGAACTTCGTTGTCGGCCGTTCCGAGACCATCGACGATCTGTTTGCAGACGGCTACGAGGCGATCTTTGTCGGCTCGGGTGCCGGTCTGCCCACCTTCATGCACGTTCCGGGCGAGAACTACAACGGCGTTTACTCGGCAAACGAGTACCTGACCCGCGTAAACCTGATGAAGGCTTACAAGGAAGACGCTGCAACCCCGATTCTGCGTGCAAAGCGCGTCGCAGTCGTTGGCGGCGGCAACGTTGCCATGGACGCAGCTCGTTCGGCAAAGCGCATGGGCGCAGAGGAAGTTTACATCGTATACCGCCGCGGAGAGGCTGAGCTGCCCGCACGTCTGGAAGAGATCCACCACGCCAAGGAAGAGGGCATCGTCTTCAAGTTCCTGACCGCTCCGGTCGAGGTTCTGGGCGATCCCGATACTTATCTGGTTACCGGTATGAAGTGCCAGCAGATGGAGCTCGGTGAGCCCGACGCATCCGGCCGCCGTCGTCCGGTGCCGATCGAAGGTTCCGAGTTCGTTCTGGATCTGGACGCTGTCATCGTGGCAATCGGCACCAGCCCCAACCCGCTGATCCGCTCGACCACTCCGGGTCTCGAGACCAACAAGCGCGGCTGCATCGTAGCCGACGACGAGCACGGCATCACCTCCAAGGATGGTGTATTCGCTGGTGGCGATGCAGTCACCGGTGCAGCAACCGTTATTCTGGCAATGGGTGCCGGCAAGCGCGCTGCGGCTGCAATGGACGAGTACGTTCAGAACAAGAACAAGTAATTTCCCCCCATTAGGGTCACAAAAAAGCAGAGGCAAAACGCCTCTGCTTTTCTTTTTGTATGAAAAATCAGTATGCAATGACCTCGTAGCCGTCATCGGTGACCAATACCTGAATTTCCCACTGTGCCGACGGCAGTTCGTCGTCGGTATAGATCGTCCAGCCATTGTCGCTGTCCTGGAAAATGTCAGGTGCACCCATGTTGACCATGGGTTCAATGGTAAACATCATACCGGGTGCCATTACCATACCGGTACCGGCCTTGGATGTATAGCTGACCCACGGGTCTTCGTGGAATTCCAGACCCACGCCGTGACCGCCGATCTCACGTACGACCGAGTAGCCGTTTGCCTTGGCGTGATCGTTGACCGCCTGACCGACATCGCCCAGCAGACCAAAGGGCTTGACCTGTTCGAGCCCCTTCTCGACGCATTCCTTGGCCACACGCACCAGCTTCTCCCACTCGGGCAGTACCTTGCCAATGCAGAACATACGAGAGGAATCCGAGTAGTAACCGTCTACGATGGTGGACACATCGACATTGATGATATCGCCGTCCTGCAGAATGAGTTCCTCGGACGGAATGCCGTGGCAGACCTGATTGTTTACCGAAGTGCACACGCTCTTGGGGAAGCCCTCAAAACCCAGTGGTGCAGGAACACCACCGAGGCGCAGCGTCTCCTCGTATACCCAGCGGTCGATCTCAGCCGTCGAGATACCCGCGCGGATGTGCTCTGCGACGTAATCGAGCACGGCAATATTGACCTTTGCACTGCGGCGAATGCCCTCGATCTGCTCCGGGGTCTTGATGAGCTTATGCGGCGGGATGACATGACCTTCCGCCTTGAGTGCAGACAGCTTTTCATCAAAATCCGCGTGGCATTTCTTATATTTCTTACCGCTGCCGCACCAGCAAGCGTCATTTCTTCCAAGTTCTGACATGATCGCAACACCTTTCCTATCAGATTACGGACGCAGCTGCGCCCAGAAAAACGGAGAACCGGCACAGCAGCCGGTTCCCCTTCCATTCAAACTTAGAGCAGATGCGCACGCAGTTCCTCGCCGGACTGAGCGCACAGGTAAGCCGGTGCGATATCCAGCATGGTCTTGCCGCCGGTTTGACCTTCCTTGTTCATGCGGTAAGCCGCACGTGCGCAGGCAACCAGAACCGAGCCGGTGAACTCGGGGTTGGAGTCCAGCTTGAGGCTGTACTCGATGATGTGCTTGCGGGAACCGTCGCCAGTCTTGCCGGCACGGATGACAAAGCCGCCGTGCGGCAGGCCTGCATGGTCGCGCTGCAGCTCTTCCTCGGAGATAAAGTGTACAGTGGTCTCGTACTCGTCGAAGTAGTTGGGCATGGTCTTGATCTCGTTCTCGATACGAGCCAGATCTGCGCCTTCCTCTGCAACAACAAAGCACTCACGGGTGTGCTTGTCGCGGGTGGTCAGCTCGGGATTCTTGCCAGCGCGAACTGCCTCAACCGCAGACTCTACCGGGCAGGTGTACTGACGTGCATCCTTAACGCCCTCGATGCGGCGGATTGCATCCGAGTGACCCTGGCTGACACCACGGCCCCAGAAAGTGTAGTCCTTGCCCTCGGGCAGGATTGCGTTTGCGTAGACACGGTTGAGCGAGAACATACCCGGGTCCCAACCACAGGAGATCATGCCGATCTTGCCAGCCTTCTTCGCAGCTGCGTCAACGGCTGCAAAGTGCTCCGGAATATGTGCATGAGTGTCGAAGCTGTCGACGACGTTGAACATCTCGGCATACTTGGGGGTCATCTTGGGCAGGTCGGTTGCGCTGCCGCCGCAGATGATCATAACGTCGATCTGCTCCTTCATCTTCTCTGCATCATCGGTGTGATATACCGGCGCACCAGATGCGACCTTGAGCGAAGCCGGATCGCGGCGGGTGAATACGCCGACGAGTTCCATATCAGCGTTCTGAGCCAGTGCGGACTCTACGCCGCGGCCCAGGTTGCCGTAACCTAAAATACCAACTTTAATCATTGTTCATCTCTCGCTTCCATATAGATTTGAACCGACCGTTCGGCAGAACGGCGGTATGGATTGCATTCTGTTTTTATTATACCGCATTTCGCAAAAATGGAAAACGGCTGTGTGTTAGTCAAAGAAAACAAATTTTACTATACGAAAACGGTCATTCTTGTCAGAATTGAAAAGCGTGTCTGATCTACGATTATAAAGTCATCAATCCGATGATTTTTCAGTGATTTATCGTCGTCTTTTCAGATCGTGGACTTCTCTTTATGGTCGCTGAGCACGGTGACCAAGACCGCGCCCAGCACGCATACACAGCCCAGAGCACTGCGCAGGTTCATGCGCTCCCCGAGGAACAACGCGCCCGATACCACGCTGCCGATGGGCTCAAACAGGCAGAAAATGGCAGCCGTCGGTGCACCGAGCACCTGAATACCGCGCTGGAGCAGCCAAAATGCCACAAACGAAGTACACATGGCGATGATAAAGGTATAGAGCATAGCACGCGGCGGCAGGACAAAGACGATCTGGTGCGGAATCTGGTCGACAATCAGCACGGCAAGGGCGTTAAACAGACCCATATAGCAGGCAACCTTGGTGCCGTTCATGTTGCGCAGGTCGGTCTTGTCCATGCCGGTCAGGTAGCAGGCGTAGGTCACTGCCGAGGCCAGCGCCAAAACCAGACCGGGTACTGCGTCCGCACCGGCTTTATCAGCAAACAGCATCACGCCGACCAGTGCAATGACCAGCGCTGCAATCTTCTCCCGCTTGAGCTTCTCGCGAAAGAGCACAAAGCACAAAACTGCGGTCACCATTGGGTACATGAAGTGCAGCGTTGTCGCCGTGCCGACCGAGATATAAGCGTAGGACTGATAGAGCATGAAGGTGGTCGATGCGCGAAACGCGACACCGACGAGCAGCATGAGCCCCAATTCCTTTTTGGTTAGGCCGAACGGAATCTTTTTGACCAGCATGACGATGAGCAGCACGGGTACGACCAGCAGGTTGCGATAAAAGGTCAATGTATTGGCATTACTGCCCATATCGAACGTCTGGCTGGCCAGTACGGGTGTGACACCGAATAGCAGTGCTGAGATGACGGTATACAGCACGCCGCGTGCCTTGTGTGCGCGGAATGCGCGATCGGATAGCATTGGTGTGTTCATATCGTTTCCCCTTTTTCCTTCTTTCACACCATTATAACGCACCCCTTTGCGTCCTGCAATCATCATTTCACGCGCTTGCCAACTGCCGTCGTGACGTGCTACAATGACAGCAGACAGCCCGAGAAAGGATGACCCTGAATGGATCTCACATTATTAGAAAAACAGAGCTTTTGGCCGCATTTATCGCCCGAAGACCAGCAGCGCGTGCGCGAACAGGCATTGACCGCGCACTTCTCCGCCGGACAAGCCGTAAAGATGGGCAGCTGCAACTGCATCGGCCCGCTGTTTGTCGTGCGCGGCATCCTGCGGGTCTATCTGCTCAGTCAGGACGGACGTGAGGCCACGATCTACCGTCTGCGTCAGAACGATGCCTGCATGCTGTCGGCTTCCTGTGTGCTCTCGGCCATTACCTTTGATGTACAGATCGATGCCGAGACCGACTGCGACCTCATCATTATCCCGACCTCGTTGTTCTCCGATCTCATGTCGCATAATCTGTACGTAGAGAACTATGTGTATCGCAGCAGCACCGAGCGCCTGTCCGACCTCATCCAGGCCGTTGAGCGCATGTTCTTCCTGACCCTGCGCCAGCGTGTCGCCGCTTTCCTGATCGATGAGTCGTCGAGCACGGGCAGCGATCATGTGACGCTGACACAGGAACAGCTCGCCAAAGCCATCGGTTCGGCGCGCGAGGCGGTCAGCCGTATTTTAAAACAGCTTTCGGCAAACGGTAGCATTGAAGTCTCGCGCGGCGGCATTCGCATTCTGAATAAGAGCCTGCTGTACGCAGAATTGCAGGCTGCCGATCTCTGATTCGGTCGAAAAAGCGAAAAAAACTGTGTTTGGTGGTTAAAATTTGCGTGCGCCTATGGTATAATACATTTGATAAAGAGAGTTAATCGCATTTATGCCGTCAGCGACCTGCTGACGATCCAATAGAAAGGAAGATTCCCTTATGACCAAACAGGAACGTGCGCTGGAAATCATCGAGCGCCTCAAGCGTGAATACCCCGACGCGACCTGCACGCTCGACTATAACGAGGGTTGGAAGCTGCTGGTCAGCCTGCGTCTGGCTGCGCAGTGCACCGACGCACGCGTCAATGTTGTTGTAGAAAAATTGTACGAAAAGTTCCCCGATGTTGCCTCTCTGGCCGCGGCAGACGTGGACGAGATTGAAAAGATCGTTCATCCCTGCGGACTGGGTCCGAGCAAGGCGCGCGATATCAGCGCCTGCATGAAGATACTGCGCGATCAGTACGACTGCGGCATCCCGCAGACCTTTGAGGAACTGCTCAAACTGCCCGGTGTGGGACGTAAGAGCGCCAATCTGGTGATGGGTGACGTGTTCGGCAAGCCCGCCATCGTGACCGACACCCACTGCATCCGACTGGTCAACCGCATGGGACTGGTCGACGGCATCAAGGAGCCCAAAAAGGTCGAGATGGCGCTGTGGAAGATCATTCCGCCCGAGGAAGGCAGCGACTTCTGTCACCGTCTGGTCTATCATGGCCGTGATGTCTGCACCGCACGCACCAAGCCGCACTGTGAAATGTGCTGTCTGCGCGATATCTGCCCGCAGATTGGTGTATAATTAAATAAAAACAGATCGCCCGCTCGGCACTTGTCCGAACGGGCGATTTTCATTTATTCGGGATGATAAATTTGGAAACTGTCCTTGCCGCGGCGTTTGACCGCGTACAGTGCGGCATCCGCCTTGGGATACAGCTCAGCAAAGGTCGTGCCGTCTATGGGTGCGCGCGCGACACCGATCGACGCACTGATCGACAGCGAGGTTTCTCCCTGCGTGTAGGTCTTGCGCAGGGCCTGTCCCAGTGCACTGGTCAGTTTTTCGATCACTGCATCACTGTCCAGATGCTTGAGCAGGATGACAAACTCGTCACCGCCCAGACGCGCGATCAGGTCGTCTCGTCTAAACTGATGACGCAGCGCATCGGCTACATCGCGCAGCACCTCGTCGCCCTTGGTATGACCCATGGTATCGTTGATCTCCTTGAAGTGGTCAAGATCCAGAATCAGGAAGGCCTGCATGCGCTCGGGCTCACTTCCCAAGTACAGATCCACCCATTCCTCGAAGGTCTCACGGTTAAACAAACCGGTCAGAAAGTCGTGCTGCGAGCGGCGGCTCAGGTGAATGGCCTGCTGCCGACGGCGCTCGATCTCCATATCCTTCTGTTTCTGCTCCTCGTAGTTTTCCAGAACACCGACCACGCGCGTATCTGCGCCCAGTCGATAAACGTCGAGCAGCATGATCTTAAACCAAGTCATCTCACCGAACATGCGCAGCTGCACGATCTCCGGTTCTCCGGTCTTGGCGCGCATCAGGTCGGCATAGGTTTTCTGGTAAGTATCATAACAGGTTGCATCCAGTTTTTCCTGCGCGAACAGTACAGACGGTCGGATATCCGCAAGATTCAGCGTATAGCTTCCGCCCTCAAAGCGCGGGCTGTGCAAAATCACTTCATGCTTGAGCAGATCGGCTTCGAACGGAATGTCCTTGGTCTTTTGAAGCACCAGCTGGAACATACGATTGTGCACTTCCAGTGTGGTGTTTTTGTCGCGGATCATATAATAGACACGTCCGATGTAGAGCAGCGGAATCAACGCGCCCGCGAGCAGGCACAAGAGAATCTGCACCAGCATGTGCAGCGAAATCTGCCGCATTGAGCTGGCATATTCGGTAATGTTCTGCTCGGGCAGCGCGGAAAAGACATACCATTGGTTGATGCCGATGGGCTGATAGCTGACATAGCGGCCATCGTCTTCATATGTACAGTAAAACGTGCCGCTTTCTCCCTGATGCATGTTCTCTGCGATCTTGTCGGCTGTCGTGGTATCGTGGTAGTCATACCGTTCCAGTTCGGTCCACAAGTCAGTACTGCCATCTGCCCACGCGTCTGCACTGTTGGACCGGGTAATATAATTTCCCTGACTGTCAACAATCTGGAAATAGCAGTCGCCCTCGGTCTCCCACTCAACATCGTACAGGATATCTTCAATCAGATACCGTCCATACAGTATGCCTGCAATTTCCCCGCGCTGATGCATGGGGATTGCCAGCAAGAGGTACGGTTGCCCTTCCTTATTATAAGCGGTATCCGAAATATAGCGATTACCAGCCAGTACCTCCTGAACAAACTGTACATCATAGATATTGGCTGCTTTGCCGTTGACATTGCGCGCGTTTCCCTGCAGATCAACAACGCCCATGTCGGAAAACTCGGTCTTGGTCACAACCAATTCCAGCTTCTCCATCACGCCGTCTTCGAGCAGCTGCTGCTCAGGTTCAATGAGAATCTCAGCGTTCTCCAGAATCTGAAAACACGACTTGATTTTTGTATCAAAGGTTCGGGTGAAATATCCGGCGAGCTGGCTGACGCTGGACATATTTTGCGCATAAATCACCTGATACATTTTTTTGCTGAAATGAAAAAAGGACAGCGTTGTGAGCACGGCAATGACCGCCAGACCTAACGCAGTCAGTCCGACAATCTGCCGCAGATTGGTTCTCAAAAAAGAGGTGCGCACGTCGGGATGTGTCCGCTGCATACCGGCCCTCCTTTCAAACTCGGAAAAAATGTGTTGAATTTGTAGTTACACCTACATTATAGCGTTTTTCTGTATCCAACGCAAGAGACGTCTGCACATAAAAATACAAATTTTATCCGCAGTAAGTCCCGGGAATTGCTGAAAACGGTCTGTTTTTTGTCGATTGTCTCAAAATTACTCAAAACGGTTGCATAAACAACCATTTTGCACCACAAAGTCCCCTTCCCGGCATTTGTCCGACCACTTCCCGGCAAACGATTTCTGGTCGTGCTCGTTCTGTCCGGCAGTTTGGTTTCTTTTCTGCATGACATTTTGCACAAACTGTGATAGGATAAAAGCATGGAAACACATCCACATACAAGATTAGAAAGGAATCGGTTGCATTGGCGATCAATAAACATATGCAGGCAGCGCTCAAACTTCTGTCTTATCCCGCTGCCGCAGACCTCGAAAAGGTCTATAAAATTGAGCGTGCTCTGTACACGCTCAAGTCCTCGCCGCTCTCTCCCCTGTATCACCTGTGGGACCAAAAAATCGAGTCCATCGACGGCACGCCCATCCGTGTGCGCATCTACACCCCCAAACAGCAGACCAGCAGTCAACTGCTGCTGTTTTTCCACGGCGGCGGCTGGGTGTTTGAGAGCGTGGACACCTACAATCAGGTTTGCAAGGCGCTGGCCAAGGCGACCGGCTGCCGGATTGCCTCGGTGGAGTACCGCCGCGCCCCTGAGTTTCCCTTTCCGGTCGGTTTGGAGGACTGTTACGCAGCAGCCAAGGCCATTTACGCCAATCCCGAACAGTTTGGCGTGCAGCCCGAGGACATTACCCTCATCGGCGACAGTGCCGGCGGCAATCTGACCGCTGCGGTCTCGCTTTTGGCGCGTGACCGGGGTGATTTTACGGTCAGTCAACAGATTTTGATTTATCCGGCAACGGCTGCCGATCACTCGGAGTCCTCTCCCTTCCCGTCTGTACATGAGAACGGCGAGGGATATCTGCTGACCTCTTACCGTGTGCAGGAGTTTATGCGTCTGTACGCCGGTCAGGACGACAGTGCGTTTACAAATCCGTACTTCGCACCACTTTTGATGAAAGATCTCAGCCATCAGCCGCGCACGCTGGTCATCACAGCCGAGTTTGACCCGCTGCGCGACGAGGGCGAAGCCTATGCCGCTGCGCTCTCCCGTGCCGGTGCGCAGGTCTATCTGCACCGCATGCCCGATGCCCTGCATGGCTTTATTTCCCTGCCCGCTCGCTTCGTGCAGGTACAGCGCGCGCACGCGCTCATTGCAAAATTTTTGGGAGTTGATACCGTATGCGCAGACAACACAAACCGGACTGGTACCGGTTGGACAACGCAGCTAAAATTTTCCCGCCGACGGTTCACGGGGCGGACACTGCGGTCTTCCGACTGACCTGCGAGCTGACCCAGACGGTCGAACCGGCCGTCCTGCAAGCCGCACTCGACCGCACGGTCGAACAGTACCCCAATCTGCGGACGGTACTGAGGCGCGGTGTGTTCTGGTACTATCTGGAACAGACCGAACGCCGTGCACGTGTCGTACCTGAGCATGCTCCGCCGTGCTCACCGCTCTACGAGGACAGCCGTTCTTCTCTGTTCGAAGTCAGCTATTGGAAAAATAAGATCAATTTTGATGTGTTCCACGTCGTTGCGGACGGTGCGGGCGCCATCGAAATGCTGCAGACACTGGTGACCGAATATGTGTCGCTTGCGCACGATTTAGACCTGTGCCAGCCGCCCAGAGCCGCGATGGATGAGCGCATGGAGGATGGTTTTCAGAAATACTATAAGTCGGACGGACGCAGCAGCAAGCGCGAACGCAAGCCGCGTGCCTATCGCCTGCCCCACCGCGGCGGTGATCTCAAAGTCTACGAGGGTGTGTGTGATGTCAAGCAGGTGCTGGACGCTGCCCATCGGTACAATACGACGCTGACCGTCTATCTGGCCGCTGTCATGTTCCAGGCAATCCACGGCGGCATGTATGTCCGTGACCGCAAAAAGCCGGTCGTGCTCACCGTCCCGGTCGATCTGCGCTCTTACTTTCCCTCGCACACCGCGCGCAACTTTTTCAGCATCATCCGTGCGTCTTACGCGTTCAACGAGCGCAGCGGTGAATTTTCCGACATTCTGGAACAGACCGCAGCCGCGTTCAAGCGCGAACTGACTGCGGAAAATCTGGCTGCAAGGCTTAACACCCTGGCAGCGCTTGAGCATAACTTCCTCCTGCGTCCCATTCCGCTCTTTATCAAATATCCGGTCTTGTTCCTGTCTGGCCTGATTTCCGACGTTGGCGAGACGGCTGCACTGTCCAATATCGGTAAATTCCAGCTGCCCGACGCAGTCGCCCCCTACGTCAAGGCATTCGGCGTCTTTGTCGGCACCGATGCTCTCCAGCTGTGTACTTGCAGCTACAACGGACAGCTTCATCTGGGCTTTACCACCACCATGCGTGACCCGTCTGTCATTCGCCGCGTCTTTGCACGTCTGACGCAGGACGGCGTCTCGCTCGAAGTCCGCAGCAACACCATGTATGGGGAGGGATCGTAAATGCAATATTGTCCGCTGTGTCAGGTCAAGGTTGCAGGCAGCAAGCGCTGCTGTCCGCTGTGCCGCGGCAAGCTGACCGGTGAGCCTGACCCGCAAAGTGAGGTTTTCCCGCAGGTTGTCGCCCCGTACCGTCGAGCTCGTGTTGCGCGGCGCATCATCACGCTGTGCGTGCTCATCGCGATTGCCTGTTCCATTCAGGTCGAAACCATTTGGCATCCCTCGAGCAACTGGCCCTATCTGGTCATTGCCGCATCGCTGTGTGCATGGCTGGCTGTCATGCTCGGCATTTCCCGCCGTCGTCTGCTCATGCAGAACCTGACTGCACAGGCACTGCTATTCTCCATTTTGTCGGTTGCATGGGACATCGGCACCGGCTGGCACGCTTGGTCGATTGAATGGGTGATCCCCATTCTGCTACTCGGCGGTGTCGGTGTGCTGCTCCTTCTGAAACTCATTCTGCGCGTCCCGATGGTGGATGCGGTTGGCTGGATTGGTGTGCTGTCCATTCTCGGATGGATTGCGCCGATTGTGCTTATGTTACTCGACAAGGTACAGGTCAAGCTGCCCAGCATGATTTGTTCGGGTGGTTCGTTCCTCACCCTGGTGATACTTGTGGTATTTTTCCACCGGTACATGCGTGATGAGGCTGCGAGAAGATTTCATTTGTAATAACGATAAGATAGAAAAAGTCCGCAGAAGTATTCTGCGGACTTTTGGTTTTTGCGCCATCTATAGATGGCGTTTTTGTTTTCAGTTTAGTTGAAACCCAGGTCTGACACTGGGTTTCAAAAGGGAATTCCGGACTCTAGCACTCATTTTATCCGCGCACAGCGCGGGAATGAGGATAGTGACCTACGGGCCGGAGTCCGGCTCAGGGCAACGGTGCCCGCGTGTTAGGGCCTTGGCCAAACAAGTTGGCCACAGCCTTGCGGGAAAACGCCCCACAGGGGCCTTTTCGGGGTCCGCAAGGTTAAAAAAGCTGGCGAAACTTTCAATATTGGGTGCGGAGATTATTTCAAGAAGCCTGCGATGATACGCTCTTCTGCTTCCTCAGCGGTCAAACCGAGGGTTTCCAGTTTGAGCAGCTGTTCCCCTGCGATCTTACCAATGGCAGCCTCATGGATGAGCTGAGCATCCAGATGGGTTGCATCGAGTGCGGGCTGTGCATTGACGCGACCATGATCGGCCAAAATAGCATCACATGCCGAATGACCGGTGCAGCGATTATTGCCGCAGATGGAGGAGACAAACTCCTGATAGGACTCGCCCTTTGCGACCGAGCGCGAAACCACGTCAGCCGAGCAGTCCTCACCGTCCAGCGACACGTCAAACACGGTCTTAGCCCATTCCTTGCCATCGGTCAGGATGCGTTCACGCACGATGAGCTTTGCGCCCTTTTCCAGCTTACCGGTCGTGCTGCGCTCGGACACGTCTACGCCGCGCAGCTGCACGGTATCCATTTCCAGAATGGCGTTTTCCTTTAAATAGATATCGGTGATGGGGTCGATGCGCTTGAGGCTGCCCGTACCCGTACCGATATGCTTTTCCTGATATACGACATGTGCACCCGGCTCGAGGAAAAAGCGGTGAATGCCGTTGTGACGGGCTTCGCCCTCATTGTCTGCGTGTACGCCGCAGCCTGCGACGATCACGACATCGGCATCTGCACCGACAAAGAAATCGTTATACACCAGATCGTTGACGTCGCTATGGGTGACACAGGCCGGGATATATACGGTCTCGCCCTTGGTACCCGGATCGATGCGGATATCCAGACCGGGATTGCCGTCTTCCTTGGATGTGATCTTGATGTGCTCAGACGACTGTCGTCCAGCGCACTGACCATCCTCACGGATGTTAAACGCGCCCTTAAAGGAGCCCTTGAAATCTGCGACCAGACGCAGAAGCTGTTCGGTTACGTTATTCATACGGAAGCACGCTCCTTTCCAAGCGGACAGCGCGGCGTGGACTCATCGGCCAGCAGCATGGGCAGAATGAGCGAAGCCGGGCCGGCCTGACGGACACGGCCGTCGGCAATGACAACGATCTCGTCTGCGATGGACAGAATACGCTCCTGATGCGAGATAACGAGCAGCGTGCTCTGACGGGACGCACGCAGATCCTGGAAGGTCTCGACCAGACGTGCAAAGCTCCACAGGTCGATACCGGCTTCAGGCTCGTCGAAGATGCACAGCGGTGCACGGCGTGCCAGAACAGACGCGATCTCGACGCGCTTCATCTCACCGCCCGACAGACCGGAATCCAGCTCACGGCCGATGTACTCATCAGCGCACAGACCGACACGGCCGAGCAGGTCGCACAGTTCATCCTCGCTCAGTTCGTGTCCGGCTGCGATTTCCAGCAGATCACGCACGGTCAGTCCCTTAAAGCGCACCGGCTGCTGGAAGGCATAGGCAATGCCCAGACGTGCACGCTCGGTGATATCGAGACCAGAAATGTCCTTGCCGTCAAAAATAATCTTACCCGAGGTCTGGGTATGCAGTCCGGCGACGAGCTTTGCAAGCGATGTCTTACCGCCGCCATTCGGGCCGGTGACAACGACCAGCTTGCCGTCTTTCGCGGTCAGACTGACGTCCTTGACGATATCGGTTCCGTCCGGCAGCGACCAGGCCAGATGTTCCAGGGTCAGCATATAATCAAACGCCTCCTATGTTGGCTGTAAATTTCTGCTCTTCTATTATAATTGAGCAGTCATTCATATGTCAAGCGACACCGCTCGGCAGAATGGACAAAAATAGACGATTGTGGTATCATATCCCTGTCAAAAGCAATTCGACCACGGGCAGGGCTTTCCTCTGCCTCAATTTTTCACATAGAAACGAAGGTGTAACACAATGGAAAACATCATTATTATCGGTTCCGGCCCCGCAGGTACTGCGGCAGCGCTGTATGCGGCGCGTGCAGGACTCAAGCCCCTGTTGCTGTCGCAAGGCATGGGTGCGCTGGAAAAAGCCGAGCGAATTGAGAACTTTTACGGCATTCAGCCCATGAGCGGTGCCGAGCTGCACGCACAGGGCGAAGCACAGGCCGAGGCGCTGGGCGCACGCATCGTGCGCACCCAGGTGCTGGGTGTCTCGGGATTTGACACCTACACGGTAACCACGACCGACGGCGCTTATGAGGCCATCGCAGTCATTCTGGCAACCGGTGTCAAGCGTGCCGCACCGCCGATTGCCGGTCTGCGTGAGCTCGACGGCCGCGGTGTGAGCTATTGCGCAGTATGTGATGCCTTTTTCTACCGCGGCAAGCGCGTTGCCGTGCTGGGCAGCGGCGATTACGCACTGAGCGAGGCCGAAGAACTGGGTATGGCCGGTTCGGTCACCATTCTGACCGGCGGTGCTCCCCAGACCTTCAGCAAGCCCTGCCCCTACCCGCTGGACACCCGCCCGATCGAGGCGATTGTCGGTGAAGAACAGGTGGAAGGTGTGCGCTTTGCGGACGGTGAAATGCTCCCGCTCGACGGTGTGTTTATCGCACTGGGCACAGCAGGCGGCAGCGAGATGGCACGACGTATTGGTGCAGCACTCGACGAAAAGGGAAACGTGCAAGTAGACCGCGAGATGCAGACCGCTCTGCCCGGTCTGTTCGCCGCAGGCGACTGCACGGGCGGCCTGCTTCAGGTCGCCAAGGCCGTACACGACGGCACGGTTGCCGGTTTGTCTGCCATCCAGTACGTCCGCACCTATCGCAAGAACCATCCCGAACTGTGACTTGGTCACGGATAAATCCATACGAATGCGGTATACTGATACCAACATCAGGAAAGACTGATTGCAAAGATTGTAATTTACAGACCGAAAAGGAGTCGATAGATATGGCAAAGCAGATCACCAAGCAGAACTTTGAGCAGGAAGTTGTAAACGCAGGCAGCCCCATCCTGCTGGACTTTTGGGCAACCTGGTGCGGTCCCTGCCAGCGTCAGGGCCCGATCATTGACCAGATGGCAGCAGACGGCCTGAACGTCGGCAAGGTAAACGTTGACGAGCAGCCCGAACTGGCTCAGCACTTCCGCGTTATGAGCATCCCCACTCTGGTTGTTGTCAAGAACGGCAAGGAAGTACAGCGTGCCGTTGGCCTGCATGCCCGCGAGCAGCTGGAAGAGATGCTGCGCAACGCATAAACCATTCTGAGATACAATAAAAGCCGGACATTTGTCCGGCTTTTTCTCATTTATTCAGCTTGATTGTCTGTATTTTTCGTTAAAACCAGCACGGTTTCTACATGTTTTGTGCGCGGGAACAAGTCAAACGCCCGTGCGGTCTGCGCATAATAGCCGTACTCGGCAAAACGCTTGAGATCACGCGCCAGCGTTGCCGGATCACAGGAAACATAGACGACCTTAGGCGGCTGCATGCGCGCGATGGCCTCCACTGCCTGTTCGTCCAGTCCCTTGCGCGGCGGGTCGACGGTCAGCACGTCCGGACGCTCTCCCCGCTCGGCCAGCATCATGGCAGCCTGACCGGCATCAGCACAGATAAAGGACACGTTTTCCACACCATTGCGCGCGGCATTCTCCTTGGCATTCTCGATAGCCTCGGGAACGATCTCGACACCGATGACCTTGCCCGCCCTGGCAGCCAGTGCAAGCGTAATCGTACCCGCACCACAGTACAGGTCAACGACTGTCTCGCCGCCATGCAGATCAGCCAGTTCCAGCGCACGCGCATACAGCTTTTCGGTCTGGGCGTGATTGACCTGATAGAAAGCATGCGGCGACAGCTGGAATACGTTGCCGCACAGGCTATCCTGCAAGACCGGCTCGCCCCACAGCGTCACGGTATGCTGTCCCAAAATGACGTTATCGCCGCGCTTATTGATATTGACCACGATACCCACCAGCGACGGTTCAGCCTTGGTCAGACGTTCGATCAGATCGTCGGCCGCAGGCAGTTTGCTGCGCGTGGCAATCAAGCACAGATGAGTCTCTCCGCTGACCGCGCCCGTGCGCACATAGATATGCCGGATGAGTCCCTTTCCGGTCTTTTCGTCGTATGCGGTCACGTTATGCGCGTCCATCCATGCACAGACAGCAGCCGCCAGACGGTCAGCTCGCTCGGACTGAATCAGGCAGCGCTCGGTCTTGACGATATCGTGACTGTGCGGACGGTAAAAACCGGTGTAGGTGCCGTGTGCGTCTTGTCCGACCGGATACTGCGCCTTGTTGCGGTAATGCGTCGTCTCGTCCGCGCCGGTGATACTGTCCAAAATACCCGGTGTACCGCCCAGGTGGGACAGCGCATCATCCACCTTTTTAAACTTGGCGCGCAGTTCTGCCTCGTAGGAAATGTGCTGGAAGCAGCAGCCGCCGCACTTTCCCGCAACCGGACAAGCCGGCTCGATGCGGTCGCGCGAAGGGATGATGACGCGATCCAGTCTGCCGAAGGCCATGCGCTTATTGACCTTGACGATGCGGATGTCGCACTGGTCACCGACCGCGGTATTGGGTACGAAAACCGCCATTCCCTCAATCCGCGCGACACCGCTGCCCTCGGCTGTGTAGTCCACGATCTCCGCGCGGTAAATTTTGTTTTTCTGTATTGCCATGGTGGGTCTCCTTCTATCCTGTGCTCGATTCGGCACGGATGCATGAGGTTCCGGCCGTTTATCTGGTCATTGTTCCAAAAAGTGTAATGGGATCAGCAATATTATAGCATATCGCCCGCCAAATAGCCAGACAACAAAAAGCCCGGATCGTATCCGATCCGGGCTTTTCATATACTTAGACCTTGGGCAGCAGTTCCTGCTCGATGGCAACATCGACCGTCAGGCCGGAGAAGCCAACTGCAGCAAACGCATCGATAAAGCGGGTCGCCGAAGCAACCAGCAGCGAAATGTTATCTGCGACAAAGGTGATGACCTTTTCGAGGTCCAGGCTGGCATCAACCAGCGTGTTATGCTTGAGGTAAATCTGACCAGCAGGCTGGAAGAAGCCAAACTGACCGAGTGCGGAAAAGTCGTTGCAGTAGCGGCAAGCCTTTTCTACCTGTGCCTGATTCTGCTCGGGCACGTTGTTAAAAAGGGTGACAAAGAACTGCAGCAGGCCGCTGTTCTCGTCGGGAAGCGAAATCGGAATGAAGCACGCCTCAATCGTTGCCTCCTTGGCAACCTTTCCCAGACGCTGGCTCTCAGCGCGCAGCATCAGCGGGGTGTGTTCGGTCTGCTCGATGAGCTCGGAACGGAAACCGTTCTGACCCAGCACATCGTTCATGCAGCCTAAAATCTGTTTCTGCTTATTTGCGTCCATGGGTTATCCTTTCTTAATACCAATATCGGTCCGGAAATGTGCCTTGTCAAAGTGAATCTTGTGCACATCCGCATACGCCTTCTGGATGGCCTCATCCAGAGTCGGCGCAGTTGCAGTCACGCCCAGTACGCGGCCGCCGCTCGTCACGATCTGACCGTCCTTCAGGCTGGTGCCCGCATGGAAGACAAAGGAGTCGGTCACATCGTCAAGACCGGTAATTACCTTGCCCTTTTCGTATGCCTTGGGGTAGCCGCCCGATACCATGACCACGCAGCAAGTTGCGTCGTCCTTCCACTTGATGTCGATTTCTTCCAGCTTCTCGTCGATGACCGCGTTAAAGATATCGTACAGGTCGGAGTCCAGTCGGGACAGCACAGCCTGGGTCTCGGGATCGCCAAAACGTGCATTGTACTCGATGACCTTGGGACCCTTGGGGGTCAGCATGAGGCCAAAGTACAGAACGCCCTTGAACGGACGGCCTTCGGCTGCCATTGCGGCAACGGTGGGCTTAAAAATAGTCTCCATGCACTGTGCAGCGATGTCCTCAGTGTAGAAGCGAGAGGGCGAGAATGCGCCCATACCGCCGGTGTTCGGGCCTTCGTCGTGATCGTAAGCACGCTTGTGATCCTGCGCCGAGGGCATGGTCTTGAGGTGCTTGCCGTCAACGAATGCCAGAACCGACACTTCGGGGCCGGTCAGGTATTCCTCGATGACCACACGAGCGCCTGCACCGCCGAATGCGCCGCCGTCGATCGCGTCCTTGACTGCCGCGATGGCGTCCTCTTCGGTCATCGCAACCGTTACGCCCTTGCCGAGTGCCAGACCGTCAGCCTTGACGACGATCGGTGCGCCCTGCTCCTTGATGTATGCGATGGCAGATGCCGAGTCCTCAAAGACTGCATAGCCAGCGGTCGGAATGTTATACTTGTGCATGAGATCCTTGGCAAAGGACTTGGAGCCCTCGATCACGGCTGCATTCTTGCGCGGGCCAAAGGCGCGGATACCAGCTGTCTCGAGCGCATCAACCATGCCGAGTGCCAGCGGGTCATCGGGTGCAACCATGACCAGATCGGGCTGGTTTGCCTTGGCAAAAGCGACTACGCCGTCAATATCGGCGGCTTTGATGTCCACGCACTCTGCGACCTGCGCAATACCGCCGTTGCCGGGTGCGCACCAGATTTTATCTACCTTGGGGCTCTTCGCGAGCGTCACGCAGATGGCGTGCTCACGTCCGCCGCCGCCGATTACCAGAACTTTCATTGATGTTCCTCCTTTTTCCGGGTAAACAGACCCATCAGGGTGCAGGCTGCACAGACCAGTGCAAAAACGCATGAGAGCAGCAGATCAATCTGTCGACCGACCTGCACAAGCCCGGTCAGCGATACGATTTCCAACACGGCAAACACACCCACTGCAATCGTACTGTATACGTTCGCGCGGTGCATCCAGACATTGCCATCCTGCTGCAAGGCTGCTGTGCCGTTGGCGATACCGATATAGCCGAGCAGGCGTGCGATCCATGCAAATGAGCCTGTCCAGTGGGATGCCACCAGTAAAACAAAGCCGATCAGGCAGCTTTTCCCACCTGTTTTCCGATCCATAACCTGTTTGTTCTCCTTCTATAACAACAGAGCGGGTAATCCCGCTCTGTTTTGGTTTGGTGCATCGTCAGACCTTACGGTCTGCAATCTTTTAGTGATGGAACAGGCGCGCACCAGTGAACGACATGACAATGCCGTACTTGTTTGCGGTCATGATGACATGATCGTCACGGATGGAGCCGCCCGGCTGTACGATGTACTGTACACCGGACTTGCGTGCGCGCTCAACGTTGTCACCGAACGGGAAGAACGCGTCCGAACCAACGGTCACACCGGTCTGGGTAGCGATCCACGCCTGCTTTTCCTCGCGGGTCAGCACTTCAGGCTTAACCTTAAAGGTATTCTGCCAAACGCCCTCTGCCAGAACGTCCTCGTACTCGTCCGAGATATAGATATCGATGGCGTTATCACGGTCGGGACGGCGGATACCGTCGACAAACTGCAGACCCATTACCTTGGGATGCTGGCGCAGATACCAGTTGTCCGCCTTCTGGCCTGCCAGACGGGTGCAGTGAATACGGCTCTGCTGACCAGCGCCAACGCCGATGGTCTGGCCGTTCTTGACGTAGCAGACCGAGTTGGACTGAGTGTACTTGAGCGTGATGAGCGAAACGATCATATCACGCTTTGCCTCGTCGGTCAATTCCTTATTGTCAGTAACAATATTGTTCAGCATGTCGGCATCGATCTTGAGGTCGTTGTGACCCTGCTCGAAGGTGATGCCGAATACGTCACGACGCTCGATGGCCTTGGGCTCATAGTTTGCGTCGATCTTGACGACATTGTAGCCGCCCTTGCGCTTGGTCTTGAGAATGGCCAGAGCTTCTTCGGTGTAGCCGGGTGCGATGATGCCGTCGGATACTTCGACTGCCAGCAGGCGTGCGGTGTCTGCGTCGCACTCATCGGACAGGGCAACCCAGTCGCCGTAAGAGCACAGACGGTCGGCACCGCGTGCACGTGCGTATGCGCATGCGATGGGCGACAGCTCGCCCTCAACAAAATAGATGGCCTTCTCGGTGTCGCTCAGCGGATAGCCCAGCGCTGCACCAGCGGGCGAAACATGCTTAAACGATGCCGCAGCCGGATAGCCGGTTGCCGCCTTGAGCTCGCGCACGAGCTGCCAGGAGTTGAAGGCATCCAGGAAGTTGATATAGCCCGGACGGCCATTGAGCACCTCGATGGGCAGCTCTCCCTCGTCCATAAAGATGCGTGCGGGCTTCTGATTGGGGTTACAGCCGTATTTCAGCTCTAATTCTTTCATGTTTTTGCTGCCTCCGCTTACTTCTGATGCTTGTTCTTGATGACGGTCTGGGTCTCGCCGGTCTTGCGGTTGATATAGCGCACAAAGAGCGAAATCTTATTGTTCTCGTCCAGTGCATTCCACAGCTGATCGGCATAGGTGTCGAGGGGGGTATCCTCGACAAAGACGCACTTGGGCTCGCCGCGGAAGAAAGGCAGCGGGTTGCCGTCGCACATATAGGTGTGGATGAAGTGACCGCGTCCCTTGACCGGCTTGTCATACTCGAAGAAGAAGCGCTTGCAGGCATCCGGGTCGCTGTGGAAGTACTTGAGGATGGACAGCGCGTAGGAACCGTCTTCGTTCATCACCGCAGAGATACGAGAAGTGAAATTAGGCTCATCGGGCTCAAAGCGACGGGTGCGCAGTGCATCAATGTAGCTCTTGCCCTCGGCCAGTGCGTCGCGGATGGTGTCGGTCTGGTCACCGTTGGTCACGATGGTGCGGCCGCCGTAAACACGTACCGGATGGTAGATGATGAGCGACGGGTCGGAGCACTTGGAGGGGTCGAATGCCTCGGTGCGGATGCCGTCCTCGGTCTCGGTGAATACACGGTTGCGGCTGTTTTCGCTGCGGCCCATGATGAAATATACCATAACCGAGGTGTCACCGTCGGGCGTGGTGCCCATCATCAGGCCACGGCCGGGATAGGTATTGCCTTCCAGCTCTTCTGTGATATGAAAAACGTTGGAAAAATCGGAAACGAACATGCTAGACATAGAAAATGCCCCTTTCAGTTATCATTCAATGGTCACACGGTCATCTTGAACGTGCAGCTTGCCCTGACAGAACAGGCTGACCGCACGCGGCAGCAGAATGTGTTCTGCCTGCGCCATGACGCGTTTTTGCAGCGTTTCGGGGGTATCGTCCGGCTCGATCTCGACCGCCTTTTGCAGGATGATCGCGCCGCCATCCACGACCTCGGAGACAAAGTGTACGGTCGCGCCGGTCACCTTGACACCCTTGCGCAGTGCAGCTTCGTGCACACGCAGGCCGTAGAATCCCTCGCCGCAGAAGGACGGGATGAGGGACGGATGGACGTTGATGATCTGATTTTGCCACTTGTGGCAGAAGGAATCGGGCAGGACGGTCATAAAGCCGGCCAGCACGATCAGGCCGATGCCGCGTGCCGTCAGCTTTTCATGCAGCGCCGCACCGTACTGCTCGGCGTCTGCGAAATCGCGGCGGCGCAGCACGTCGGTCTCGATCCCGGCCTTGGCCGCGCGCTCGAGCGCGTACGCGTCCGGGTTGGACGAGAGCACGAAGTCCAGCTTGCCGTCCTTGATCTCACCGCGCGCCTGCGCGTCGATGAGTGCCTGCAAGTTGGTGCCGCCGCCCGAGACGAGAACTGCTATCTTGGTCATATCGCTCTCCCCTTCTCGTCTTATCGCAGCTGGATACCCTTTTCACCGGTCACGCACTCACCGATGATGTAGCCGGTCTCGCCTGCGGCTGCGATGGAAGCGAGCGCCTTGTCTGCGTCCTCCTTGGCAACTGCCATAACAAGACCCAGACCCATGTTGAAGGTGTTGTACATATCGCGCTCCGGGATGTTGCCAGCCTTCTGAATGACGCGGAAGATGGGCAGAACGGGAGCAGCTGCCTGCTCGATGGAAGCGCAGATATTGTTCGGCAGCATACGCGGAATGTTCTCATAGAAACCGCCGCCGGTGATGTGGCTGATGCCCTTGACATCCACGCCGTTTTCCAGCAGGGTGTTGACTGTCTTAACGTAGATCTTGGTCGGGGTCAGCAGTGCTTCACCGATGGTCATGCCCAGCTCGTCACTGTAACGCATAACTGACTTCTCATTGACGCCCAGGGTCTTGCGCACGAGCGAATAGCCGTTGGAATGTACACCGGAAGAAGCAACACCGATCAGCACGTCGCCAGCCTGCATGCGGCTGCCGTCGATCATCTTGGGCTTGTCGACCATACCAACCGAGAAGCCTGCGACATCGTACTCGTCCTCGGGATAGAAACCGGGCATCTCAGCCGTCTCGCCGCCGATCAGTGCACAGCCTGCCTGACGGCAGCCCTCAGCGATACCGATGACGATGTTTGCGACGCGCTCGGGGACATTCTTGCCGACTGCAATGTAGTCGAGGAAGAACAGGGGCTTTGCACCGCAGCAAGCGATATCGTTGACGCACATTGCAACGCAGTCGATGCCGATGGTGTCATGCTTGTTCATCAGGAAGGCCAGCTTGAGCTTGGTGCCCACGCCGTCGGTGCCGGAGACCAGCACCGGCTCCTGCATTCCCTTGAAATCGGGTGCGAACAGACCGCCGAAACCGCCCAAGGTACCGATAACGCCCTTGGTAAAGGTGCTCTCGACGTGGGGCTTCATGAGCTTAACGGCCTCATAACCTGCAACCACGTCAACGCCTGCGGCTTTATAACTTTCAGAACGACTCTCGATCATAAAAATCTCCCTTCAAAATCATGCAGGGCCTATCGGCCCGGTACGGACGGCAGAAAACGCTGCCATCCGTCCTCTCTCTGACCAAATCTTACTGAATTTCCATCTCAAAAATGTTTTTTTCCACGCTCTCGGGTACCGGCATGGGATAAACGCCGGTAAAGCAAGCGTCACAGAAGGAGCACTTTGCGCCGACTGCGATCTTATTTGCCGCCTCGACCGACAGGAAGCCCAGCGAGTCAACACCGATGATCTGGCGCATCTCCTCGACCGTGCGGTTATGTGCCAGCAGCTGATCGCGGTCGGGAATGTCGGTGCCGAAGAAGCAGGGATGACGGAACGGCGGTGCGGAGATACGCATGTGTACTTCCTTTGCGCCCGCGTCGCGGATGAGCTTGACCAGACGGGCCACCGTGGTACCACGCACGATGGAGTCGTCGACCATGACAACGCGCTTGCCCTCAACCGTGCGGCGCAAAGCGTTGAGCTTCAGGCGTACCGAGCGCTCACGCTTGTCCTGACCGGGCTGGATGAAAGTACGGCCAATATAGCGATTCTTGATCAGACCCACGCCGTAGGGAATGCCCGAATACTTGGCATAACCGATCGCGGCAGGGATACCGGAGTCCGGGACACCGATGACGACATCGGCCTCGACCGGGTGCTCCTCGCACAGATAACGTCCGGCCTCCTGGCGAGCTTCGTCGACCGAAGCGCCGTCGATGACCGAGTCGGGACGTGCGAAATAAATATACTCAAAGACACAGGCTGCGCTCTTCTCGTGAATGCCGCAGTGCAGCGAGCGAACCTCGCCCTTATCGACAACAACGACCTCGCCCGGCTCAATGTCGCGGACGAACTCTGCGCCCAGCGCATCCAGTGCGCACGACTCGGACGCGAAGATGACCGCGCCGTCCTCGCGCTTGCCCATGCACAGCGGACGCATGCCGCGCGGGTCACGGGCTGCGATGAGCTTGCGGGGAGACATGACGACGATGGAGTATGCGCCGATGATCTCCTTCATGGCCTCGACGACCGCCGCCTCGATGGACGGAGTAATCAGGCGCTTGCGCACGATGGCGTAAACCAGTGCCTCGGTGTCCGAAGTCGAGCGGAAGATACCGCCGCCCATCTCCATCTGACGGCGCAGCTCGGGTGCGTTGACCAGATTGCCGTTATGTGCAACGGCCAGATTGCCCTTGACGTGGGTGATTGCCAGGGGCTGCGCGTTCTCACGCGAGGGCTGACCGGTGGTCGAGTAGCGGACATGGCCGATCGCCATGTCGCCCTGCATGCCGTCCAGAATCTTCTGGTTAAAGACGTCGTTTACCAGACCGACGTCCTTGTGGCAGCGAATCACGCCCTTATTGCACACAGCGATGCCGCAGGCCTCCTGACCGCGGTGCTGAAGGGCGAAGAGTGCGGTGTATGCCTCATGTGCCGGGCTGACCGGTACGCCTTCGGGTACGTAGATACCGAATACGCCGCATTCCTCGTGAACCGCGTCGCTATCAAACGGCGTGCGCGGCAGCTTCTTCATTTTATACTTCATGCTTTTCTGCAACCTCTTAAAACAAACATATCAGGTGGAAAGAAAGGGAGCGTTTCAGCGGCCGCTGGTCGCCGAAACGCATCCGATTGTTTTTCCGTGTTCTGCTCTTACTTGCCCATGACGCGGCGCATGATCTCCTGGTATGCCTCCTCGACACCGCCCAGGTCACGGCGGAAACGGTCCTTGTCCAGCTTCTCGCCGGTGGTCTTATCCCACAGGCGGCAGGTGTCGGGCGAAATCTCGTCAGCCAGAATGATCTTGCCGTCCGGAGTCTTACCGAACTCCAGCTTGAAGTCAACCAGAGTGACGTTCAGGTGATCGAAGTAATCCTTCATGACCTCGTTTACCTTGAATGCCATTGCCTTGATCTCATTGATCTCAGCTTCGGTTGCCAGGCCCAGAGCCAGCGCATGGTAATCGTTGATCAGCGGATCGCCCAGATCGTCGTTCTTGTAGGAGAACTCAATGGTCGGTGCCTTGAACACGATGCCTTCCTCAACGCCGTAGCGCTTTGCGAAGGAACCAGCGGAAATGTTGCGGATGATAACCTCGAGCGGTACGATGGAAACCTTCTTGACGACGGTCTCACGCTCGGAGAGCTGCTCAACGAAGTGAGTCGGTACGCCCTGCTGCTCGAGCAGCTGGAACATGTGGTTGGACATGACGTTGTTGATGACGCCCTTGCCCGCAATCTGACCCTTCTTCTGGCCGTTGAATGCGGTCGCATCGTCCTTGTAATCTACAATGTACAGATTCGGATCGTCGGTTGCGAATACCTTCTTAGCCTTGCCTTCGTACAGCTGTTCTTTCTTCTGCATGATTCCATTCTCCTTTTATATCTGGTAAATTAAAAAAAGCAAATTGATCGACCGGGGTGCGCTCAGGCGAACTGTGCGCGTACCTTTTCGTCCTTGGCAGCGACCTCATCGGCCATGTCTGCCTTAAACTTGGTCAGCTGATCGGAAAGTGCTGCATCCTCGATTGCCAGCATCTGTACTGCCAGGATCGCAGCGTTATCTGCACCGTCTACTGCAACGCAGGCAACCGGAATGCCCTTGGGCATCTGCACCATGGAAAGCAGGCTGTCCAGTCCGCCCATCATCGAGGTCTTGATCGGTACGCCGATGACCGGAAGCGTGGTATACGCCGCGATGACGCCGCCCAGATGTGCTGCCTTGCCGGCCGCCGCGATGATCACGCCGAAGCCGTCTGCGCGGGCATTCTTTGCCAGCGTCTCAGCTGCTGCCGGGGTGCGATGGGCCGAAACGACGCGCACTTCATAGGGTACACCGAACGCATCGAGTCGCTTCATGCAGCCTTCCATAACCGACAGATCGCTGTCCGACCCCATGACGATACAAACCTTTTTCATAAGTTTCCTCCTGGCTCCAAAAAATCTTTTTTGCCTAAAAAATAAAATGCAGGCACGGCTCTTCACCGCTTCCTGCATTTATTCTTAAAAGTATGCAATTCTGCCCTGAAAGCCTGCACGATGGGCTAAGAAGACCGTGCTTTTGGGTACGAAGGTGCGACCGCAGGACGGTTTTGAACCGTTCAGCCAAACATAATTCATGCCGTCACGACCTTTCCCCACGGAATCCGGGCAGTTTATGGAAAACCATTGGTTTCCTCTTGATTCTATTGTACATACCCAGTTCGGGTTTTGCAAGAGAGGTTACCAAAAATCGTACGATTCCACAAAAACGTCCAGACCACACGCGGTCAGGTTGGTGCGAAACGACTTACCGTCCGGCCTCTGCCGCCTCGATGAGCGCAGCCGCACCGCGGCTGTTCTCGTGCTCACGCTCGCGCAGCAGGGCTGCGGTGGCGCGCACTTCCTCGTCGAGCTTGCCCGAGACGCACTCATCGATCAGCGGGCGCAGCTTGTCCGCCGTGACCTCTTCGATCTGAATGCAGGTACGCGAACCGATATATTTGAGGAAGCCGTCGACCTTGATGTCGTAGCTCATACCGATGACCGGTACGCCGCGGCCAGCCGAGAACATCAGCGAGTGCAGACGGATGCCGATGACCGTCTTCATGCGTGCGAGCATACCGATAGTCTCCTCAATGGGCAGACGGCGCTCGATCATATAATGCGGACAGTGCAGACGATCGGCGATCATGCGCGCCGGGGTCAGGTCGCTCGGGAACTCAATGGGTACAAAAACCGGGATGAGTCCATAGGTCTCGTATGCGTACTCTGCCGCCTTGACGATCTCGTCCGCGACCGCTTCCAGACCGTTCCAGCTGCGCAGGCCAAAGCCCAGATACTTGCCGTCCACCGGAATGCCCAGATCTTCCATGACCTGATCCATCTGCGCCTCGCTTGCTGGGTGCAGGATGATGGTCGGGTCAGCTGCCAGCTTGATCTCGGGTTCTACAATGCCCATACGGGTCAGCTCACCGCGGGACAGGTCATCACGCAGCGTGATGAGGTCGACCGAGCGGTTGATCGTGCGGGTGGTGTGCCTGCGGTTTCCCGGTCGGCGGATGGGGCCGATGCCACAGCCGTACATCATGACCTTACAGCCCAGCTTTTTGGCTGCATCAAGCGTAAACAGGTAATATTTGAGCGACCGGGTCGAAGTCACGTCCTGCATGAGGCTGCCGCCGCCGTTGATGTAGAGCACCGAATGACAGAACCGCCACAGCACAGCAAAAATATTGAAAGTATAAACCGCATTGGTGCGATAGAGCAGACGGGTCTCGTCCGGACGGCGTGACATGACCGTGATCGGACGGTCGGGGTCGTAAGCGCGCATTTCCTGCACGATACCGCGCAGAATCGCATCGTCACCCGCATTGCCCTTGCCGTACGCACCGCAAATCACAATGCCGTCGCGTCGGGTCTTGGGCTTATGATACAGGCGCAGCAGCTTCTCATAGTTGGCTTCCTGCGTGCGGCACATGGTGTCGAGCGAGTATTCACGCGTCGCCTTCTCATACAGACGATCGGCAAACAGCTTGCGGCGTGCCGGGTCTTTGCCGAACTTGATGAGCTGCTGGGTCAGCGTCTCGTGGTCACGCGGCTGGAAGATATAGCCGTTTTCACCCGAGTCAATCAGCTCGCTCATGCCGCCGACATCCGAGCAGATGGTCGCGCAGTGCTCCAGAACGCCTTCCAGAATGGAGTACGGGAAGGTCTCGGACACCGAGGTCAAAAGGTTAATGTCCATGGACGCAAAGAACTCGTTGACCGGCGATACCCAACCGCAAAACGTCACACGGTCGGCAACACCCAAGTCTTTCGCCAGATCGCGCAGCATTTTTTCGTCCTCGCCATCGCCCGCGATGAACAGACGCAGCTGGGGCACTTCCTTGACCGCTCCTGCAAAACCGCGCACACAGGTTGCGATATCCTTAACCGCGGTCAGACGCGCAGCAATGCCGCACAGCACATCGTCGGGCGCGATATCCACGTCCCAGTGTTCCTTGCAATAAGCCGCACGGTCAACACCCTGCATCGGATTGCCGAAATCCATACCGTTATAGATGGTGAAAATCTTTTCCGGGTTGAAGCCGCGCGAAATGAGCGTGCGCGCCATACGGTCAGCGACCGCCTGATGGAAATCCAGAAAGCGCAGCGCGATGGTGTTTGCCAGACCGTTTGTCCACTGCTTGAGCGGATTGCCCAAATAGTCATAGCGATAGTCCGAGTGTACGGTGGTCAGCACCGGAATGTTCATCTTCTTGCCGCGCAGCATCGCGCCGACCAGATTGGCCTTGCCGCCGTGACAGTGAATGACGTCGGGTTTAAAGTCTGCGATGATCTTGCGCACCTCATCTCGGCAGTACAGCGGGTTAAAACTCGGGATGACGCGCACATTGATGCCGTTCTTTGCGGCTTCGCGCGGGAACGGGCCGTCGCGGAATGAGATCAGCATGACCTCGTTGCGCTCACGCAGCGCCTGAATGAGCGTCATAATATGGGTCTTTGCGCCGCCGACATCGCCGCCGCCCATCATTTGTAAAATTCTCATGCAGTTCCTCCATGATTGTTTTCTCGTATCCATACCCTATTATACACAATTCCTGCCCGATTGCAATTTCTGTCCCGAGGTGTTATACTAAAAAACAATCAAAAACCTCTGTCCGACGCAAAGGATGGTGTATTATGAATTATCGAACCGCTTATTGGCTGTCTCTTTTCCTGTGGCTTGCCGGATTCACTCTCCTGATTCTCGGAAGCATTTCCGCGCTTAGCGCACGCGTCCAATGGCCGATGTATCTGGGGTTTCTCGCAATCGTTGCAGGCATCGCAACTGACTTGCTGTTCTACCGCTGTCCGCACTGCGGTAAATCTCTCACCAGTGTCCGGGGTTCGATTCCTTCCTTCTGCCCATTTTGCGGTCGGCCGCTTGATTAGACTATGTTTCAAAAAGGATTCTGCCCATGTCTGAAAAAAACACGATGACGCGCAACGCCATGTTGTTTTTGCCCGCCAAGCTCGCCGAGGGCGTGCTGCTCATGGCGATGTCGTCGCTCTACTCGCACATCCTGACCAAATCGGCGGTTGGTCTGTTTAACGCGACCAACATGATGGTCAACTTTACCTTTCTGCTCATCGCGGCGTGGATGTCCAACTCCAACACCCGCTATGTGGCCGAAGAGTACAAGAAAGACCGGGCGGCCCGCCTGTTCTCGACCATCGCTCCCATCTATGTCCTGCTGTGTGCGGTGACCGGTGCGGTCTGTATCGGTATCTACCTGTTTACACGCGAGACCTATTACCTGCTCGGCGCGGTCATGTTCTGCACCTACTCGGCGTTTACGGTGCTCAACAACACGATGGTACAGCTGTCCATCATCCGTCCGGCCATCATCCTGAGTCTGACTTCGGCTTCACTCAAGCTGCTGCTCGCCATCCTGTTTGTCGGCGGCAAGTCGGGCTTTGACTCCCCGACACCGGCACTTCTGGCAAACATTCTGGCCGACGGCATTGGCTCCATCGGTGCGGTCATTGCGCTGGGTATGCCCCACGTTGTCCGTCTGCGCCGGTTCTCGCAGGAAATGCTCAAAAAGCTGCTGGCGTTCGGTGTACCGCTCATGGGCGTTGCACTGTGCACTGCACTTCTGAACCTGATCGACCGTTTTCTGGTTCTTGGTATCTATGGCGACGAGGTATTCGCGGTCTACTCGAGCAACGTGTCCATTCCGTCGTCCATCTTCAACATGCTGTCGGTCGGCGTACTGCGCGGTGTCTATCCCGCTGTACTGCGCGCATGGCGCGAGTCCGGACGAGACGAAGCCCGCGGACTGCTCAACGCCGGTGTGCGTCTGTACATGCTGGTCGCCTTCCCGGCCGCCTTCGGTCTGACCGCGGTCGCGCTGCCGTTTACCCGTGTATTCTTCGCATCGGGCTATGATGCCGGTGCACCGGCCATCGGTCTGATGAGCTTTACCATGGTCTTTATGGGTCTGACCGAGTACGCCAACAAGGGCTTTGAGCTTGAGCAGAACACTCGACCGGTCATCTTAAACAGCGCGCTCGCCACCATCATCAAGATCGTGTCCAGCGTCGTCCTCATCCGTGCCATGGGCTTTATGGGCGGTGCGGTCGGCTCGGTCATCGCACTCGCGTCCTACTTCCTCATCACGTCCATCCGCGTTCGCCGCTACTTCATGTGGCATGTGTCCATGAAGTCCTTCCTGCGCATCTTCATCTCGGCTGCCCTGTGCGGTGTAGTCGCATTCGCCTGCACCCTGCTGCCGATGGGCAACCTGTTCCGTCTGATCATCGCCATTGCAGCCGGTGGTCTGACCTATCTCGTCTGCATCGTCCTGTCAGGCGAGGCACGCGAGGAAATGACAATGCTCGTCAAAAAGCTGCATCGTTCGTGAGATTTCGTCTTGAAAAGTTCGCACCGAAATGTTATGATAGATATTAACCTAATTTCTTACTTTGACAAATTTCAAACACATACAATTTCCGGGGGTAATGATTGATGCAGTTATTGGAAAATGCCATTTTGGAACGCGGCCGCGTCAAGGACGGCGATGTGCTCAAGGTCGACGCTTTCCTCAATCATCAGATGGACGTTTCGCTGATCAATGAACTGGGCAAGGAGTTCTTCCGCCGCTTCGGTGACCGCGGCGTCACCAAAATCCTGACCATCGAGGCTTCCGGCATCGGAATCGCATGCATCACCGCGCAGCATTTTGGTGTTCCGGTGGTATTCGCCAAGAAAACACAGTCGCGCAACATCGACGGTGAAGTTCTGACCTCGCAGGTCACCTCCTTCACTCATCAGCGCAACTACGACATCATCGTTTCCGCCCGCTTCCTCAGCCCGGACGATCGCGTTCTGCTCATCGATGACTTCCTCGCCAAGGGCAGCGCGATGCTGGGTCTGATCTCGCTCGTGCGCCAGTCGGGTGCAACCATCGTCGGCGCTGGCATCTGCATCGAAAAGGGCTTCGATGTGGGCGGCAAGGCCATTCGCGATCTCGGCATCGACGTGCAGTCGCTCGCTGTCATCAAGGAAATGCGCGACGGCCACATCGTATTCGATCACGATACCGCCGCAAACTGATCTTCTCAGATCTCCAAGGGGTTTCCGGTTTGGAAGCCCCTTTTTGTGCGTATTTTTTTGCCTTTGGGCTTGATAACACGGGCATTTGTCTATATAATAAGAAAGTAACATTTTTTGAAAATCATAAATCCAGATAGAGAGGCGTAAACACTATGGAGTTTATCAGCACCCCCAAGCAGTATATCGACGCGGTCGAGGATGCTGCCGCTTCGGTCGGCAAGTCTGTCTCCTTCCGCGGCACCGTGCACCGCGTGCGCGATATGTCCGATTTTGCCTTTGTCGTTGTCCGCGTCAACCGCGGCCTGATTCAGTGCATGTTCTCGGGCGAGATCGACGGCATGACCAAGGCCGACATCAAGGACGGCATGGTCGTCGAGGTTTCGGGCAACGTGCGCGAAGAGCCCCGTGCAGAGCACGGCTTTGAGGTCGTTCTGACTTCGGTTCGCATTCTGTCCCGTCCTGCTGAGCAGATCCCGGTTCCGCTGGGCAAGAAGTACCTGGGCATGACCCTGGACGCCGAGCTGCCGCTCCGTCCCATCACCCTGCGTCATCCCCGCAAGCAGGCAATCTTCCGCATTCAGGCTGCCATCGCAGACGGCTTTGCAGAATACATGATCAGCCAGGGCTTCACCCACATCCACACCCCCAAGATCGTCTCTGCCGGTGCTGAGGGCGGTGCGAACATCTTCAAGCTCGACTACTTCGGTCAGCAGGCTTACCTCGCACAGTCCCCGCAGTTCTACAAGCAGTACACTGCTGGTATCTTCGGCCGCGTCTTCGAGATCGGCAACGTATACCGCGCTGAGCGTCACAACACCTCCCGTCACTTAAACGAGTACATCGGTCTGGACTTCGAGATGGCTTACATCGATTCCATGTACGATGTCATGGAGATGGAGACCGGTATGCTCAAGTACGTCATCGAGTACGTACAGAAGCACTGCAAGGAAGAGCTCGAGATGCTGGGCTCCAAGCTGCCGGTCATCGACAAGATCCCGACCGTCACCTTCACCGAGGCTAAGGAGATCATGCTCGAAAAGTTCGGTCACAAGTCTAAGAACCGCTATGACCTCAACCCCGACGAGGAAGTTATGATGTGCCAGTGGGCAGAAGAGACCTACGGCTCTGAGTTCGTCTTCGTCACCCACTTCCCCTCTGCAAAGCGCCCGTTCTACGCAATGGACGACGCAGAGAATCCCAAGTTTGCACTGTCGTTCGACCTGCTGTTCCGCGGTCTGGAAATCACTACCGGCGGTCAGCGTATCCACGACTATCACGAGCAGGTCAAGAAGCTCGAGGATCGCAAGATGGACGTCTCGCTCTTTGAATCCTTCCTGATCATGCACAAGTACGGCATGCCGCCGCACGGCGGTCTGGGTATCGGCCTTGAGCGTCTGACCATGCAGCTGCTCGGTCAGAAGAATATCCGCGAGGCTTCCATGTTCCCGCGCGATATGACCCGTCTGGAGCCGTAAAATTTCATACACCGATTCAAAAATCCGCTGGGCTTCCAGCGGATTTTTTTGTCACTTGTGACCACTTGTCTGCCCTTGCCCGTGCACATGCGTGATACCCAAAGTTCACACAATCGACACATTTCCGGTTTCTGTAAACATCGGCCAAAATATAGGAAAAGTCTTTTCAAATTGCATTGAAACTCCAATTTTCCGGTGCTATACTTGTCCTCGCTGGCGTGAAACACAGATTTTCACGCAATTTTAACGCAACCAAATCAGGAAAAGGGGTAATCCAAATGCATAAGCACAGCAGAGTTTTTGCCGGTGTACTCGGCGCCGCACTGGTCGCCGGTTCGATCTCTCCGGCATTCGCCGCAGACTACAACGACGGCAGCGTCATCGGCAATCAGGCCGACTGGAACGCCTGGGTCGAGGAGTGGAAAACGGTCGCAACCGACTACACCAAGGTTTCTCTGACTCCCGGTGCAGACGAAACCCAGCTGAACTTTGCCTGGTACAGCAAAGATGAATCCGGCAAGCAGGCAACGCCTGTCGTACACTTCGGCACCGACAAGAACGCACTGACCGCTTACACCGGCAAGGCTTCCGCAGTCGACACCAGCCTCACGGGCGGCGTCGCTTACCACACCAATCAGGTAACCGTCACCGGCCTCAAGGAAAACACCACTTACTACTACACCGTCGAGAAGAACGGCGTACAGACCGAGCCTGTTGTCTACAAGACCGGCAGCTTCTCCAACGTCAAGATGCTGTATGTCGGTGACCCGCAGGTCGGCGCATCCAAGGGCCAGACCCAGGGCAGCGATGCACTGGTCGCAGATGCAGGTGCTGCAAACACCGCAGCCCGCAACGACAGCTTTGGCTGGAACCGCACGCTGGAAATCGCAACCGCACAGAACCCCGACCTGAACTTCATCATTTCGGCCGGTGACCAGGTCAACAAGACCGGTAAGGCGAAGGAAGAGGAATACGCTGGTTACCTCGATCCGGACGCACTGGCTTCCCTGCCGGTTGCAACCACCATCGGCAACCACGATTCGCTCAACGCTGACTACGACTACCACTTCAACAACCCGAACGAGACCGACAACGGTCAGACCGAGGCCGGTGGCGACTACTACTACTCTTACGGCCCGGGCCTGTTCATCGTGCTCAACACCAACAACTACAACGCTGCTGAGCATGCACAGACCATCGAGGAAGCAACCAAGGCTTACCCAGATGCTGCATGGCGCATCGTGACCATCCACCAGGATATTTACGGCTCCGGCTACGACCATTCGGACACCGACGGTATGATCCTGCGCACCCAGCTGACCCCCATCTTTGACCAGTACGACATCGACGTTGTCCTCCAGGGTCACGACCACACGTACAGCCGCACCAAGCTGCTCTACGGCGACGGTCAGGAGCATGACAGCTACTCCATGCCGCTCAACGAGGACGGTTCCGACTACGACTGGGATCACGCAAAGAATGTTGAGACCGGCGAGCTGTACACCCTGTGGCCGGAAGACGGTGACGCAGAAGGTCAGGCTTCCAAGCAGGCATTCGTCGACGGCAACCAGTGCTATACGATCGAGGATACCACCGGCAACACGGTTGTCAATCCCGAGGGTACCCTGTACATGACCGCAAACTCGGCTTCGGGTTCCAAGTTCTACGAGCTCATCGCCACCCAGCAGGACTATGTCGCAGTCCGCAGCCAGAACTGGCTGCCCAGCTACTCGGTCATTAACCTGAGCGAGGACGCTTTCTCCATCGACACCTACCAGATCACCGAGTCCGGCAAGACCGAGAAGATCGACGAGACCTTCACCATCCGCAAGGATGACACCCAGCCCGAGACCCCGGTACAGACCAACATGACCCGCGCAGACGTTGTCACTGCACTCTACGAGGCAGCTGGCAAGCCGTCGGTTGATGCCGTCGCACACTTCTCCGATGTCGCATCCGACGCTTCCTACGCAACCTCTGTCGCATGGGCTGCACAGCAGGGCATCGTAATCGGCAACGGTGACGGTACCTTCAAGCCTGAGGCTTCCATCACCCGCGAAGAGCTGGCTGTTCTGTTCTACCAGTACGCACAGAAGACCGGCAAGGAAGTTTCGGCGGACGCTTCCAAGCTGAACGCATGCGCAGACAGCGCAGCCGTTTCCGCCTGGGCAAAGGACGGCGCAGCTTACGCACTGACCGCCGGTGTCCTGACCGCCAAGAACGGCGCTTTCCAGCCGACCGGTACGGTAACCGCTGATGATCTGGCCGCAGCGCTGGCAGCACTCTAATCCGGTTCAAATCCCTTTTTTATCATTCTCCTTTGGCCTCCGCCCCTCGGATGGCCAGCCGCCCCGTAAGGTTCTGACCCCTGCGGGGCGGTTTTTCCATCGTCACCACGAAAGCGAGGATCTTCCCAATGAAAACCGACTCTCTTGCAGCACGCATCCTGCGCCGCTGGGCGCCTCCCCTGCTGCTGCTCATCCTATTTTTGGGCTTTGTCGTCCACATCAATCAGGTGGACAAGGTCGAGCTGATTGCCCGAACCGGTCAGACCTTTGAAAAAGGTGTGGTCACCGAGATCTTACAGGACAACTTGCAGCCGGACGGCAGCCGCGTGGGCGAACAGCGCGTCAAAGTACGCATGACCACCGGTGTGCGCGAGGGTCAGGAGATCGAGACCACGAGCAGCTCGGGTTATCTGTTCGGTGCAGGCTGCACTGAGGGCATGAAGGTCATCGTGATGCAGAGCGTCGCGGGTGACACCACGATTTCCAGCGTCTACTCGCAGGATCGCGGCATGGTCATCGTGATTTTCGCCGCACTCTATCTGGTCGTCCTGTGTCTGGTCGGCGGCAAACAGGGTGTCAAAGGTGCGCTGGGACTGATCTTCACCTTCCTGTGCATCCTGTACGTCTATCTGCCGCTCGTGTACAAGGGATGGTCGCCCTTCTGGGTGTCGGTTCTGGTCTGTGTCATCACCACCGCTGTGACGCTCTACCTCATCGGCGGCCCGACCAAAAAGACGTTCATCGCCACCGGCGGCACGGTGGCCGGTGTCATCATCGCCGGTATCTCGGCCTCGCTTTTCAGTCTGGCATCGGGCATCACGGGTTGGAATGTCTCGGACATTGAAAGCCTGCTGACGCTGTCCAACACCAGTGGGGTTCAGGTCGGCGGTCTGCTGTTCTCCGGTCTGCTCATTTCCAGTTTGGGCGCGGTCATGGATGTTGCCATGTCCATTTGCAGCGCCATTGGTGAACTGTACGCCCATGACCCCAGTCTGTCCCGCCGTGCGCTCTTCCGCGCCGGTATGCACATCGGACGCGACATGATGGGCACCGACAGCAACACCCTCATTTTGGCCTTTGCCGGCGGCAGCATCAGTATGCTGGTGCTCAATTACGCCTACGACCTGCCGCTCTTACAGGTACTCAACTCCAACAACATCGGCATTGCCGTCATGCAGGGTCTGTCCGGCAGCTTCGGCATCGTGCTCGCCGTACCGGTCACCGTCCTGCTCGCCGTCCTGCTCTACCCGCACGGCAAGCAGCCGGAGACTTCCAAAGAAGCATGAAAAAACGCCCGGAGGGATTTGATTCCTTCCGGGCGTCTTGTATATGCGGGAAAATTATTCCTCGATCTCGAGGTAGTCAGCCAGATCCTTGAACAGAGCGGTCGGGTCAACGTCGTCCTCGACAACGATCTGCAGGGGCTCGTTCAGAGACAGCAGGAACATACCAAGCAGGGACTTTGCATCTACCTGGCCGGACTTACCGAAAATCCAAATGTCGTAGCTGTATCGGGATACGATCTGGTTAATCTTCTGAATGTCTTCAGTATTTTTTACTTTAATCTTTCTGGTCATGGAATGTTAGCCTCCTTTAAAGCTTGTTCTGATGATCTCTGCTTCCATTATAGTATGAGTCCACCAAAAAAGGAAGTATTTTTTTGCGAAAAACCTATTTTTGTCAAAGGCTTGCCCGGAAGCAGATGAAACCCTTTTCTTTTGTACTTATTGCACAATATAATTGTAAACTTTTTGTGCATAACGCCATGTCAGAAAGTGACATCTTATGGTTCATGCCGTTTGAGCCATACCGATACGATACCACAGAGCAGTCCGCCCGTCGCATACACCGCCGCAGCGACCCGTCCGACATCGCTTCTGCCGTTACCGTTGCCAAGGAACAGGTACAGCAGGAAAATGATGGTTGCCGCCATCATAATGATGCCGCACAGTCTGCCCGCCAGAATGTCCCGCGGATCGCTCTGCGCTTTCTCCTCCTCGATCACCGCCTGGTTGTACGATTCCTCGACCTGATACTTGGCGTGATCGAGTGCGCCATAGACCAGAAGCCCCACGCCGACCGCTACCAGGACAAGCCCAGCACCGCCGGCCAGCTCTCCGAACAGGTAATCAGCGGCAACCCAGACGAGCAGCGCGGACAGCAGCAGACCGATGCCGCAGACGATGAAGATGGGAAACCGTCGGCGCGCAGCCGCTAACACCTCGGGCGTATAGAAGGGTTCAATGTGCGGATGTTCCTGCTGGTACTGACCGTGCCAGATGCCCGACAGAACCAAGATCAGCACGCCCGGAATGACCAGCGCAAACAGCGCCAGTCCAGCAAGGTCAAACCGCGTACTGATGAGCGCATCCAGCATGGCCGCACCAGCCACGCCCAGAATGCACAGCGTCACGCCGACCGAGATCATGCGCGTGCGTCGATTCATGTGACGGTCATACCCTTCGGTGTCCGTGCGCTTTTTCTCGCACACACTGCCCTGCAGCAGGGTGTCCAGATCACACCCGAACATGCGGCTGATCTGCAAAATTTTTTCAAGCTCAGGAAAGCCGTTATCCGACTCCCACTTGGACACCGACTGTCTGGTCACTTCCAATTTTTCTGCGAACTGCTCCTGTGTCATACCGCTCTCAGTGCGCAGGAACCTGAGATTTTCTCCAAAGCTCATGTGCTCGCCTCCTTGTGTTTTGTGCCTCTATCTTACCGCTTTTCACGCGCAACTTCCAGAAAATCCACGTTGCGTTTGCGTTTTTTGATGTAAACTTTGGGTTGCAGCGCGTTTTTGCATGGTTTTCCCTCCCCATCATACCACAAATGCGCCAGCACCAAAAGAGGCAAAAAAGACCGCCTTCCACAAAGGAAAGCGGTCTGATGCAATCAGCGGATAAAGTTGGTAAAGGTGCGCTTGTGGGTCTCAGGAGGATCGATCTTGCCCTTGGCAGCATCGATGACCTTGACCGTCCATGCGATATTGCGTGCCAGCTTGGCTACAACTTCCAGACCCTCGGTGTCCTGCTGTACCTCGCCCGGGTCTGCGCCGTGTACGGCACCCCAGTAGTCCGAGGTCACAATCAGCATCTCCATAGCGTCCATGGTGCCCAGCAGCTGCTGGTAGGTCTCCATACCGCCCGAACGGCGCAGGGTGCACAGCGCAGCACCGACCTTGTGGTGCAGCTGGTTGTCGCCGCAGCCAGCCGCCAGCATCAGACGGTCGAGCACACACTTCATGCTGCCTGCGATACCGCCGTGATAAACCGGGGATGCCAGCACGATGCCGTCGGCCTCGATGCACTTGTCGATGATCTCGTTGACCATATCACCGGTCTGGACACAGTGCAGCGAGCCGGTGTTCAGGCAGTGATAGCACGCCATGCAGGGCTTGACGTTCGCGCCCGGCTGGAGTACCTCGAACTCGATGCCTTCGCGCTCGAACTCCTTGGCCATGACCTCCAGGCACTGTGCGGTGTTGCCGCCCTTGCGGGGCGATCCATTGATGGCTACAACTTTCATCTCTTTATCCTCCATCATTGAAAAAATCATAAAGCGCGGCTGCCCGCGCAACCATATCAATCGGTCTTGTGCTGCCGTTCCTCGTCCAGCACATGATTGAGCACACCGCCCAGAATGAGCGTCGTGCTGGTCAGATACAACCAGAGCATGAGTACGATAATCGCACCGATCGAGCCGTACAGGATACTGTAACGACCCATATTGTCCACATAGTAGGCAAAGCAGCGCGTGAGCACAACCCAGCCGACAAGCGACACACCAGCGCCCGGCAGGGCATCCCGCCAGCGGATGTGCACCGGCGGTACCAGACTGTACAGCACGATCAAAAATCCCAGCGCAATGACGATTGCCACCGGATAGGACAGATAATGCAGCCGAGTTGCACCGGCTTCCAGCATGGGGAACCATCGGGTGATGATCTCCAAAAAGCGCTGTCCGACTACAATCAGCAGAATACTCATGCCCATCAGCAAAAGCAAACCAGCGGTCAGAATCAGCGAAATCATGACCGTACCAACCGGTCCGCGGTGCGGTTCATTGCGATAAATACGCCGCATCGAGTAAATGATCGAGCGCACCGCACGCGACAGAAAATACAGCGTCAGCGCACTGCCGACCATCAAAGGCTGTACCGCATCCTTGCTGCCCAGATAATTGAGGTAGCTCAGTACGATGTCCTGCACATCATCAGGCAGGAACCTAGTCGCATCCAGAATGGTGACCTCGGAAAAGTTTGCCATACCAAGCAAAGAGTTAAGCACCATGAGCAGCGGAAAGAGGGAAAAAAGCAGAAAAAATGCCAGTTCTGCCGCAGCATGCGACACGCCATCCTTAAAATATCGCTCAATCAGCTGCACCAAAACGCGCAGCGGCCCCCGAAATCTTCTGTGCATGGGTCACCGCCTTTCTTCCCATTATTTTACCAGCTTGCCGCCCGTTTGACAAGGCATATCCTGTCGTCCGGTCTTTGTCTTGTAATTTGTCTCTATTTATGATAGGATGAAACCATCGAACATGATTTCGCACGATAAGGAGGCCATCCCATGCTCGTCGACATTCCCTACGATCCCGCGCACACCTGCTGTTTTTCGGGCAGCCGACCGGAAAAGCTGGGCTTTGACTGGCAGCGCGAACCCTATTTTTTCGACGTTCTGCGCACCGATCTGCGCGTGGCCATCCGTCACGCGGTTGATCTGGAATATCACCGATTCATCACCGGCATGAGCCGTGGATTCGACCTTTGGGCAGCCGAGGAAGTCATAAATTTGCAGCGTGAATTCCCCCATCTTGAGCTTATCTGTGCCCTGCCCTTTCACGGTATGTCATCTCGCTGGGAACCCTACTGGCGTGAAATGTTCACACGCGCACACGAGGGCGCAGACTACGAAGTGTACCTGTCCGACCGTTTCCTGCCCGGATGCTACCACGCACGCGATAACTATATGGTGCAGCAATCCAGCCGGGTCATCTGTTGGAACAACGGCACCTTAGGCGGCACCGCCTACACCTGCCAATATGCCGAGCGGCGCGGTATCACACTCGACAACATTCACCGCCCCTATTATAGCCTTTCCTCCATGCCGTAAACACAGCACCGGATAGTCTGTGTATTTGTGTACAAATCATACATCAGGCAAAAAAAGATCCCAGACCATTGGTCTGGGATCTTCTCGTTTTCTTACTTGTTCAGAACGGTCTGGATGTAGTTCTTCGCAACATTCAGAACGTATTCCTGGCAAGCGGAACCGGTCTCCGGATTGAAGTCCTCACCGTAGATACCGGTGTTGGACAGGATGCGGATGCCCAGGTACGGTACGTCATAGGTCTTGCAGACCTGTGCAACCGAGTTGGACTCCATCTCCTCACAGGAAGAGCCGTTCAGCTCGTGCAGGAACAGCATGCGGTCGATCTGGTTGTTCCACTCGTCGCTCGAGGAAATAACGCCCTTGACAACCTTACCCTTGTTGTAGGTGTCTGCGACTGCCTGTGCGCAGTTGAGCAGAGTCTCATCGCCCGGATACTTGACTTCCTTAACGAAGGTCTTCTGGTTCTTGTCGTATGCGTAAACGCCATTCATGGTCATAGCCTTGTAGTCTACGCCTGCGCCCTTAGCCGAAGCCTCGGTCATCCATGCAGCGGACGGAACGGTGGTCTCACCCAGAACGATGTCGAAGGTGTGCAGCTCGGGATCGTGACCGCCCGAAGTACCCTGGTTGATGACTGCTACGGGGTTAAAGTACTCCATTGCCAGAGCGGTCGAAGCGCCTGCATTGGCCAGACCCTGCTCGGTGCGGGATACGACGACCGGGTAGCCGTCCAGCTGACCTGCAACATAGTACCACTGGCCGATGGTGTACTCGGTGGTGTCGGTCAGAGCCTTGACCATGTCCTGCATCTCGATGTCCATTGCACCCTGGAGCAGGATCGGACGCTTGTCGGACTTGTAGTCGACAACAACCGCAGCGTCAGCCTTCTGTACGTCCTGCTTCTTGAGCACGTTGTCGATGTAGGTCTTCGCAACGGTCAGAACGTATTCCTGGCAAGCCGGGCCGCTCTCCGGGTTGAAGTCCTCGCCGTAGATACCGGTGTTGGACAGGATGCGGATGCCCAGGAAGGGTACGTCGTAGGTCTGGCAGATCTGTGCAACCGCGTTGGTCTCCATCTCCTCGGTGGAAGAGCCCCACAGCTCGTTGAGGTACAGCATGCGGTCGATCTGGTTGTTCCAAGAGTCAGCAGAAGAGATGACACCGGTCACAACCTTGCCCTTGGTGTAGGTATCAGCAACCGACTGTGCGGTCTCGAGCAGGGTCTTGTCTGCCTTGTACTCGAACTTCTTAACGAAGGTCTTCTGATCCTTGTCGTATGCGTAAACGCCAGCCGGCTCGATTGCCTTGTAGTCTACGCCTGCGCCCTCAGCCGATGCAACCGACTTGGTAGCCGATGCCGGAACGCTGGTCTCACCCAGAACGATGTCGAAGGTGTGCAGCGCGGGATCGTGGCCGCCCGAAGTACCCTGATTGATGACTGCGATCGGGTCAAAGTGCTGCATTGCCAGTGCAGTGGTAACTGCCGCATTGGAAATGCCCTGCTCGGTACGGGATACAACAACCGGATAGCCGCCCAGCATACCGCGTACGAAGTGATAGTTGTCGATGTCAACGGTCTCGGCATCGGTCAGAGCCTTGACCATATCCTGCATCTCGATGTCCATGGCGCCCTGGAGCAGCAGCGGACGTGCATTCTCATAGCCGGTAACAACGGTTTCACCCTTTGCTGCCAGCGTAACGGTCAGGCTTGCCTCGTCCCATGCAACGTCGTAGTCCATTGCCTCAGCCAGGAAGCGAACCGGTGCGTAAGTACGGTTATCCTTCTGTACGGCAGCGGTGTCCATGGTCAGCTCCTCGGTCACCGGGTCCTTGCCCTCTTCGGTGACGACGTGCTGGTACTTGTTGGAATCGATGGTGAAGACAACCGATTCATTGCCGCGGGTAAAGGTCGCGGTCTTGGCTTCCTCGTTCCATGCGACTTCCAGATCCATCGCGTTTGCAATGGTGCGCAGCGGCGTCATGGTGCGGTCGTTCTCGTCCTGGTACGGCATACCGAGCTCGTCGTTGAATACAACGGCCTCATATTCCCCCGTGGTCTTGTCCTGTACGCGGACCGAAATGCCTGCCTTCTGGGTATCGTCTGCCGCAAATGCAGACATCGTGCCCATACCAGCCAGCATCGAGACCGACAGAACGCCGGATACGATCTTCTGGATCTTCATTCTTACATCCTCCTTATTGTCTGGACAAATTTGTCCACGTGGGGTTCATTATAGGCGAAAAATATTGTTTCTGCAATGCGGTTTCTCAAATTTTGTCATTTTTACAACGATTTTGAATTGGTCAGACAATAAAAATTTGCATAAACTTGCTTTTTTCACAATTTTTTTGTGCAAGTCGTATGATCTTATCTCACGCTGTTTAAAAAGTCGGTCAGCTCTGCCGCCAGACGCGCGGGCGCCTGCTCGTTGACCTCATGCCCCACACCTGCAATCCAGTGCAGCTCGGCTGTTTTCACACGGCTGGCCAGCTCCTGCGCCGCCTTTTGATTGGCACGATCTTTTTCACCGCACAAAATCCGAACCGGAATGTCAATCTGCTGCAATTTGCGGGTGAAATCCAGCTGCATCATCGAACGGGTCAGTCTGCGCATCTGCTGCCGATCCAGTCCGGTTTCCTCGAAGGCCGATGCAGGCAAAATCCGAAAGATAAAGTCCTGCATGACCATGAGCCGTTTGGGCATGCGGTATTGCGGCGCAATCAGGCACAGCGCACCAACCTTTTGCGGATGCTCCAAAGTATAGTGCAGCGCGAGCACCGCACCGAGGGACAGTCCGCACAGCGCAAACGGTGCGTCAAACTGGGCACAATAAGACGCAAACGCTTGATACAGGTCATCATACGTGCCGTCCTGAAAAAACGCTGCCAGATTGGGCTGTTCGGTGTGTATCTGTTCGGGCAAATGTTCGCGCACCTTGTCCCACGCGGATGCCTGTTGTCCAAGTCCATGCAGCAGCAAGCAGTTCATCGTTTTCCCTTCCTTTCCGATACAAAAAGCCCCGCAAAGCGTTTGCTCCGCAGGGCTTCATTCATGCTATTTGTTTGTATTCGCTCAGTCTACCTTGACCGTCCAGCCCATATCGTCCGGGATCTTGCCCCACTGGATGCCGGTCAGGGTATCATACAGCTTGTGGGTGATCTCACCGATCTTGCCGTCGTTGATGTAAGCGACATCGCCCTCGTAGCGCAGCTCACCAACCGGAGAGATGACAGCCGCAGTACCGGTGCCGAAGACTTCCTCGAGCTTGCCTTCCTTAGATGCCTTCATGACATCAGCGATGGGCAGACGCTCCTCGGAAACCGGGATGCCCCACTTCTTGAGCAGCTCGATGCACGACATACGGGTAACACCGGGCAGAACGGTGCCAACGCAGGGAGCAGTGTAAACGGTGCCGTCGATCTTAAAGAAGCAGTTCATGGAGCCGACTTCCTCGACGTACTTATGCTCAACGCCATCCAGCCACAGGGTCTGCTCGTAGCCCAGATCGTGCGCCTTGACCTGCGAAATCAGGGAAGCTGCGTAGTTACCGCCGCACTTGGTAAAGCCGGTACCGCCCGGGCATGCACGGGTGTACTCGTCCTCGACGAAGATCTTGACCGGGTTGATGCCGGTGGAGTAGTACGCACCAACCGGCGAGCAGATGATGATAAACTGATGAGTCGCCGACGGACGAACGCCCAGATGGGGCTCGGTCGCAATGACAAACGGACGGATGTACAGGCTGGTGCCCTCCTGATGGGGTACCCAATCCTCGTCGGTCTTGACCAGCGCCTTGACTGCCTGGATAAAGTCCTCGGTCGACAGCGACGGCAGGCACATACGATGGTTGGTGTTCTGCATACGCTCTGCGTTGCGGTCGGGACGGAACAGCTGTACCGAGCCGTCAGGCAGACGGTATGCCTTCATGCCCTCAAAGGACTCCATTGCATAGTGCAGAACCATGGCAGCCGGATCGAGTGCGAGCGGCTGATAGGGCACGATGCGTGCGTCATGCCATCCCTGACCCTCGGTGTGGTCAACGATGAACATGTGGTCGGTGTAGTATTTGCCAAAGCCCAGAGCCGATTCGTCGGGCTTTTCTTTCTTATTCTGGGTCAGTTCGTAGCGGATGTCGAGCATGATAATTTCACTCTTTTCTGTTAAACTATGGTAAAGGATTGTTTTTATTTTATCCCTTTTTCTTTGACTTTTCAAGTGCAATTTTCGTTTTTTTCATAGATGTTGTTCGGGTTCATCGGAAAGCTGTTCGTCTTTTCCGCTCTCCTCCCAGTGTTCCAGCCGCCAGACTTGCCACCAATTTCCCAAGAACAGACAAACAATACCGGCACAAATAAGCAGTACGGAAATCCGGTTGATTGTTGTAGATTCCGTGTTCATCCCCAGCAGTAAGCCAATCACGATCGGCACCGCACCAAACAAGGGAATGGCTGGCGCAAAGATTCCCCACCGCCGGCGGTCGGCTTCTTGCATCTGACGCTTATGGCGCTTATAGATGGCGTAATCAGCCTCAATCTGTGCTTGCTCCTCGTCATCCATGCCATCCACCTGCCGTTTTTCCCAGACTCCATACAGGATGACACTGAGCAGCGCAGCACCAAGAAGAAGACCTGCGAGCACACGCACAACCGATACAATCGGCAATAGCATCACCAGTATGCCGTCTAAGAGCAACAGCAGCAAGCCCAGCCAGGGCATGAGCGGTGCAAAAAAACCGAACTGCCCGCGACAATACCACTGCGCAGCATACGCCCGGAACGCATTTTCTTCATGCTTCTCCTCAGAAATCGCATCAGGAACCGCACGTATTAACATGATAATCGCAACCAGAATGTAAGTTATGCCATTGGAGTCTTTTTCTGCCAGGTTTTTAAATCCATAAGCAATGATTGCACCGCCGAGCAACAGGTACAAAATCAGCTCTTTCCAGCTTCTCACCTTTATATCGTGCACCGCCCTTCTCTTAACCGAGATCAGCTATGATTTCTTCTTGCGCGGTGCGGGCAGCTCCTCATACATCGCCCGCAGCAAATCGGCCAACTGCTCCCGGTCTTCCAGATTTTCCACCAGCAGCATGGCCTTTGCGCCCTCATACGGGACGGCGAGCGGTGCGTCGGGCAGACATGCCTTCGCTGCACACACCGGCTTTACCAGCAAACGGTCATCATAGATACCGCCTACGATCTTGCCGCGATAGTACAGGATAAATTCTCCCATCATCGCACGGTATGTAATCTCTTGGAGTTCGGACAACTGTTCCAGAACAAAATCAAGATATGTTTTGCTCGATGCCATGACGTACCTCTCTTTCTTTGACCCTATTCTATCACACCCCCTGCCCTGCTGCAAGGCTGGTCGTTGCGCCCCAATGACTGCCGTGTTATAATGATGATATCTATGAGCCAAAGGAGGAACCTACGCATGAAACGCACGCTCAGCCGGCTCATCTGCCTGATTTTGTGTATTCTTTTGACCTGCGGCAGTCTGTTTACCACCAGCTTTGCCGCAAACGACGATATCACCCTGACCGCGGTCAACGATTCCTTTCTGCCCCTCTCGTCCTCGACGATGCCCGTCCGCCGCGGCGGCGCACAGTACGTGCCCTATTCGGTCTTTTCGGGTACGCTGGGCATCTCAGGGTCTTACAATTCGTCCGATCAAGTGCTCACCCTGTCCAACGGTGAGACTTCGCTGCGCTTTGACCTCAGCCGCGGTACGGTATACGATCAGAACATGAACAGCTACACCACCCCGGCCTACTGGATCAACAGCACCATCTATGTACCGGTCAAGCTGGTGTGCGGCAAGTTCAATCTGACCTACTCCAACATTCCGGCCGCTGCGCCCATCCTACGCATCTGCAATAGCTCGGCTTCGCTGTCCGACTCGTCCTTTGTGTCCTCTTCGACCAACACCATCCGCAGCATTCTGGACGCGTACAACGGTCAGAGCAGCGGTTCGTCCCGTCCTTCGGGTACGGACAGTGAGTCCATCCCCACGCCCATCGACCCCACCACCGGTCAGCCCACCGACATCCCGGTTATGAAGCCCAGTGCGGTCTATCTGGCTTATGTCGGTGCACCGGGTAAGAATACCGAAGCCATTCTGGATGCGCTGGATGCCGCAGGCATGAAAGCTGCATTTTTCGTTCCCGCAGACGGCACGGCACTGGATGAAGATTTGCTGCGCCAGATCGTCGGACGCGGTCACACGGTCGGCTTCACGCTGCTGTCCTCGGCACTGACCATGCCCGAAAAGCTGCGCATCGCCAACGACACCCTGTTCCACGCGACCGGCACGGTCAGCCACCTGGTCTGCATCTCGGACGGCTCAGAACACCTGAGCGCGACCCAGCAGCAGGAACTTCTGGACAGTGGCTATCGTCTTTGGGATGCCTCGCTGGACAGCCGTGACCACTCGTACGGCCCTGCTGCTGCCGCGCAGACGGTCACAACCGCACTCAGCCAGGCCACGGCACCGGTTGTCATCCGCATGGGGCAGTACACCGCGACCGCACGCACAACCGAACTGGTCTGCGCCTATTTAAGCACCTACTCCATCCCCGTTCAGACCATCACCTTCACCCGCTCCCCGGTCAACAACATCACCTGACCCGCGCTTCTAACACAATTCCATCGTCGAATCTGCGAAAATTCGGTCGTGCTGGAAAAAATATAGACCGTATATCCCTCCTGTGCTGTTGGGCAAACTTCCTGTAAGAAGACAAGCCAGGAGGGATTTGTCATGCAAAGCAAAGTGGAAATCTGCGGTGTCAACACCGCGTCCCTGACCGTCATCCCAGCAAACGAGATGACCGATCTGCTGCGACAGGCGCACGACGGCAACGCCGCAGCGCGGGAAAAACTCATCCGTGGAAATCTCCGTCTGGTGCTCTCGGTCATCCAGCGCTTCCACGGACGCAGCGAGTCGGTGGACGATCTGTTTCAGGTCGGCTGCATCGGTCTGATCAAATCCATCGACAATTTCAATTGTGATCTCAATGTACGCTTTTCTACCTACGCTGTGCCCATGATTATCGGTGAAATTCGCCGGTACCTGCGCGATAACAGCGCGATCCGTGTCTCGCGCTCCATGCGTGACACCGCTTATCGTGCCCTGCAAGCCAAAGAAGCATTCATCCGCGAGCACCAGCGCGAACCCACCATCACAGAACTCGCCAAAGCACTCGACATGAAAAAAGAAGATGTTGTGTTCGCACTCGACGCCATCTCTGACCCAGTCTCACTTTATGAACCGGTCTGGGGCGAGGAAGGCGACGCACTGTGCGTCATGGATCAGGTAGGCGATACCAAAAACACCGATGAGCATTGGCTCAATCAAATCGCACTGAAAGAAGCCATCAGCAGCCTGTCCGAGCGCGAAAAGCGCATCGTCCACATGCGCTTTTTCGAGGGCAGGACCCAGATGGAAGTCGCCTCCGCCATCCATATCTCACAGGCACAGGTGTCTCGTCTGGAAAAAGGCGCACTCGCCAGAATCCGCAAACAAATTTAAAGCACCGTATTTTCCCGCCGCAGGCGAAACCAAAACAAAGACCGTCCGATCGGACGGTCTTTTATGTTTCCTCATCTTCAAAATAAAACAAGTCTTCGAACTTCTTGTCCAATGCAATGCATAAAACCAGCGCCAGCTTGGCAGTCGGGTTAAACTGTCCGGTCTCGATCGAGCTGATCGTCTGACGGGATACACCCACCAATTCCGCAAGCGCACCCTGTGACAGGTTTTTTTCCGCCCGCGCCGCTTTGAGACGGTTTTTTAAAATCAGCTGATCGTCCATTTTCTCACGCTCCTACGAGATATTTTACCAGATTATAAATCAATAAAGCAAGAGACACCGCAAAAATCCAGATCTGCGACTTCTGCCCGCGGATGACCCACCGATACAGCGCACAGCCTGTGCTGGTGCACCAGAACATTGCCAGAATATCATGGTATTCCTCGCCGTGTGCAAATTTCCATGCCAGCAGAAAGATACCAACCAGCATCGTGATGAGCACGCTGAACGACTCGCCTTCTATGCGAATCTGACGCTCCATTTCGTCCTGATTTTTGTTCTCTTTCCGGCTCTTTTCCAAAATGCGTTCCTTGTCCATGATAATCCTCCTATCTCAGTGTATGCCAAGTTTTCTTGACATCATTAGAATAACACTGCCAAGTTTACTTGTCAACAGTTTTTTGACAAGTTTTCTTGACACTCAGAACCAGATACAAAACCGAGATTTATACATGCAAATCTGTGTTATTTAACAGTTTTATAACACATTCTACGACATATCATGCTATATTTGTATTTATGCTAAAATACGATCATGTCAGGAGCTATGTTATGTCTGATTTCTTCATGCGCTGCGACACACCACACCCACAGGCCTTTTCCATGCTGGATACCGGGCATGTATTCCTTTTGCTGGTGTCCTTGCTGGTACTCTCTCTGCTGCTGTTCTGGACTGCACACGCACCCAAGTGCACACAGCGCCGTCTGCTGTATGCAGCCGGTGTACTCGTTCCCCTCTTGGAGCTCTCTCACTCGGTCTGGATGTACCTGACCGGCACCACACGCCTCGTCCAGCTGCTTCCCCTGCATCTGTGCGGTCTGCAAAGTCTATTTATCCCGCTCTCGATCTTCACGCGATTCTCGGTTTTCAAGGACTTTGTATTCGCAACTTCCCTGCTCGGCGGTATCTTCGGTACCGTGCTCCCGGCAGGTGTAGCCGACTATTACCCGCTGTTCTCCTTCCAGACCATCCAGACAATCATGCTGCACAGCCTGCTGATCTACGTGCCGCTGGCACAGATTTTGTCCGGACGGCATCGTCCCGATCTGCGCCGGTTCCACCACGTCCTGTGCCTGTTCCTCGCGGTTGTGTTTGTAGTCGGCTTCATCGATTTCCACTTTGACCAAAACTATATGTTCCTCTTTGCACCCCCGGAAGGCACGCCGCTGGTCTGGGTATTTGACGCTTTCGGACGACAGATTTATCTGCTTATCACTTTCCTGCTTTTGAGCAGTGCAAGCGTCCTCGTTCATCTCCCATTCTGTCGTCGGGCTGCGCTTCCCGTTCATTCTCATCAGCATAATTAAGTGCAAATAAAAAACCTGCCAAGCGGCAGGTTTTTTTTTGATTTCTGCGCCGTCTGCGGACGGCGCTTTTGATTCTTTTTTTGGTTGATTTTCGCAAAGCAAAAATCAAAAAGGGAATTTCGCATCCTGCGGGATGCGACTCAGGGCGCTGCCCTGAGAACCTGCAGCCTTTTGAAAAAGGCTGGCGAAAACTTTATTTCGCCTGAGGGCGGGACCTTTCCTTACAGTGTGATCTGCGGATTGGGCAAATCCTCATCCTTCAAAATCGCACCGATCGACGGAATAGTACGAGACAAATAACGCTTGGGATCGCTCAGACCGGCCTCTTCGGTGCGCACCGCGCGGGTGATCGTATGCTTTGCACGCAGCACCATGACCTGAACGCCCTGAGTCGAGCGCGTGGCCTTGATGTCCAGCATACCCGCTCGCATGGTCATGGCACGGTTGGCCGTCGAGAACAGCGTCAGCTCGGTCTCCTCATCCACCGGATAGAAGAACGCAACCGCGGGCGCCTTATCCGAATATGCACCGGTCAGGCGGCGGCGATTGGTCTTGGTCTCAAAGCTCTCGAGCGAGAATCTTGCAGCCTTACCGTTTTCAAATACAATCACCATGCTGCTCTTATAGTCACCCGGCAGGAGTGCAAAGACCGGCGTCTCGCCCTCGTCCATGCCCAGCTTTGCGGGCAGGTAATCGCCGAGCACTGATGCCTTGCAGTCGTCGAAATCATGCAGACGCGCCTTATACGCCTGCTGCTTATTGGTCAGGAACATGATCTCTGTCTTGTTGGTGGTCTCGGTCTCCCAGATCACCGCGTCGCCGTCCTTGAGCTTGTGCTCGGCCGACATACGCCACGAAGCCGGGGTAATCTTCTTGAAGTAGCCGTCACGCGTCATAAAGACAAGTACCGGATAATCCTCGATGTGGTCGGTCTCGTCGAAGGACTTGACCGCACCCGCGCTGACGATCTCGGAATGGCGCGGTGCGGGATACTTCTTGATGACCGCTTCCAGTTCCTTGACGATGATATTGCGAATCTTAGCCGGGCTGCCCACGATGCTCTCGAGCTTCTGAATCTCAGCCGCCAGTGCCTCGGTCTCCTGGGTGCGCTTTAAGATATATTCCTTGTTGATGTGACGCAGCTTGATCTCGGCGATAAACTCTGCCTGCGCTTCATCAATGCCGAAGCCGATCATCAGGTTGGGAATGACCTCTGCGTCCTCCTCGGTCTCGCGGATAATCTGAATGGCGCGGTCGATATCGAGCAGAATCTTTTTCAGACCTTCGAGCAGGTGCAGCTTATTCTTCTTGCGGTTCAGGTCAAAGTACACGCGGCGGCGGACACAGCCTGCACGCCATGCCGTCCACTCGTCGAGCAGTTCACGCACGCCCAGCACGCGGGGCATACCCTCGATGAGTACGTTAAAGTTGCACGAGCACGAGTCCATCAGCGGAGTCAGACGGAACAGTCGATCCATGAGCTTGTCCGGGTCGGTACCGCGCTTTAAGTCAATGGCAATCTTGAGGCCGCTCAGATCGGACTCATCTCGAATATCGGAGATCTCGCGAATCTTACCCGCTTTGACCAGCTCGGCTACCTTGTCAATGATGGCCTCGATGGTGGTCGTATACGGAATCTCGGTGATCTCGATGAGGTTCTCTTTCTTCAAATACTGCCACTTGCCGCGCACCTTGAACGAACCGCGTCCGGTCTCGTAGATCTTGCGCATCTCAGCCTCGTCCAGAATGATTTCGCCGCCGGTCGGGAAATCGGGTGCAGGCAAGGTGGTCATAATGTCGTGCTCGGGGTCTTTGATGCAGGCAATCGCCGTGCGGCACACCTCGTGCAGGTTAAAGCCGCAGAACGACGATGCCATACCGACTGCGATACCGGTATTGGCCGAAACCAGAATATTCGGGAAGGTGGTCGGCAATAGGGTCGGCTCCTTCATGGTGCCGTCGTAGTTATCGATCATATCAACTGCGTCGCAGTCGATATCCCGGAACAGTTCGATGCAGAACGCGTCCAGCTTGGCCTCGGTGTAACGCGGTGCAGCGTATGCCATATCACGCGAGTACACCTTGCCAAAGTTACCCTTGGAGTCGACAAAGGGTGTCAGAAGCGACTCATTGCCGCGGGTCAGACGTACCATCGTCTCATAGATGGCCGCGTCGCCGTGCGGGTTTAACTTCATGGTCTCACCGACGATGTTGGCCGACTTGGTGCGGTTTCCGGTCAGCAGACCTTTTTTATACATGGTATAGAGCAGCTTGCGGTGGGAGGGCTTAAAGCCGTCGATCTCCGGGATGGCACGCGACACAATAACGCTCATGGCATAGGGCATGTAGTTTGTGCGCAGTGTCTCGGTGATGGGCTGCAGCGTCGGTTCGAGCGGCGGTTCCACCGGGCGTTTCTGGGTGATTTCTTTCTTTTTCGCCACGAAAAACGGGCCTCCTTGTTCTATCATAGCTGCCGCCTGCCGTTTCCGGCTGCGGCGCATGGTGCAAATTGGGGAAAAAACTGCCGCAAGCGCGGCAGTTCATACACAGGCATTAAGAGATATCCGCGAAATCCAGGTACTGTGCACCGTTCTCCGCGATGTACTCCTTACGTCCCGACAGGTTATCGCCCAGCAGCAGTTCAAACATGTCTGCGGTCGCCTGCGCATCCTCGGGGGTAATGCGAATGAGTCTGCGGGATGCCGGGTTCATGGTGGTTTCCCACATCATGTCGGCCTCGTTCTCACCCAGACCCTTGGAGCGCTGGATGTTGACCTTCTTGCCTGCCAGCTTTTTGAGAATGACCGCCTTTTCGGCATCGTCGAACGCAAAATAGGTCTTGTCCTTGCAGGTGATCTCATAGAGCGGAGACTCTGCAATGTAAACGAAGCCCTGCTCGATGAGCGTCGGCATGAGGCGATAGATCATGGTCAGAATGAGCGTGCGAATCTGAAAGCCGTCCACGTCGGCATCGGTACAGATGATGACCTTGTTCCAGCGCAGACCAGCCAGATCGAAGGCAGACAGGTCTTTGTTGGCCTTGGTGCGCACTTCGACACCGCAGCCCAGCACACGGATGAGGTCGGTGATGATATCGTTCTTAAAAATCTTATCAAAATCAGCCTTGAGGCAGTTCAAAATCTTACCGCGCACCGGCATGATCGCCTGAAATTCCGAGTCACGTCCCTGCTTACACGAGCCGAGCGCCGAATCGCCCTCGACGATGTACAGCTCGCGGCGCGAAGTGTCCTTGGTACGGCAGTCGACGAACTTCTGCACGCGGTTGGCCACGTCCAGACTGCCCGACAGCTTCTTCTTGATGTTCAGACGGGCACGCTCGGCCTGCTCACGGCTGCGCTTGTTGATCAGCACCTGCTCGGCGATCTTATCGGCCTCGTCCTTGTTCTCGATGAAGTAAATCTCCAGATTTTCCTTCAGGAACTCGGTCGTCGCCTCCTGCACAAAGCGGTTGGTGATGGCCTTCTTGGTCTGGTTCTCGTAGGACGTCTGGGTCGAGAAGCAGTTGGTGACCAGAATGAGTGCGTCCGCGATATCCTGGAAGGTCACGCGGCTCTCGTTCTTCTGGTATTTGTTGTTCTGCTTGAGATAAGCGTCGATGGCCGAGACAAAGGCCGAGCGCACGGCCTTATCGGGTGCGCCGCCATATTCCAGCCACGACGAGTTGTGATAATACTCGGTGCGCGCGCCTGCTCGTGAGAAGCAGAACGCACACGACAGCTTGACGCGGTATTCTTCCTTGTCCGCGCGGTCACGACCCTGACGCTCGGCCTGATAGAACTGTACCGAGGTCAGCGCCTGCTCGCCTGCCAGCTCGGAGACATAGTCCACGATACCATTCTGATAGCAGAACTCGGTCGTCTCGAACTTGCTGCCGCTCTGGTCGCGCAGAACGAAGATCAAACCAGCATTGACCACAGCCTGACGCTTGAGTACGTCGGTATAGTAGTCGAGCGGAATGTTGATATCGGTAAAGACCTCAAGGTCGGGTCGCCAGTGGGTGCGCGTACCGGTCTTTTTGCTGCTGCACGGGGTCTTGATGAAGCCCTCGGGCGTACCGGTCTTATTCTCCCCCTTCTCAAAGTGCAGCTTGTACTCAAATCCGTCGCGCCACACGGTCACGTCCATATATTCGGACGAATACTGGGTCGCACAGGTGCCCAGACCGTTCAGGCCCAGCGAGAACTCATAGTTCTGTCCCTGATTGTTCTTGTACTTGCCGCCTGCGTACAGCTCGCAGAAGACCAGTTCCCAGTTATAGCGCTCCTCGTTGGGATTCCACTCGATCGGGATACCGCGTCCCATGTCCTCGACCTCGATCGAGCCGTCGGCGTATCTTGTGACCGTGATCTTGTGACCATAGCCCTCACGCGCCTCGTCAATGGAGTTGGATAAAATTTCAAAGACAGAATGTTCACAGCCCTCCAGGCCATCCGAGCCGAAAATAACGCCCGGACGCTTGCGCACGCGGTCGGCGCCCTTGAGGGAGGAAATACTGTCGTTGCCGTATTGGTTTTTTGCTTTGGCCATAATATGACACTACTCCTGTTTTTGATTCACAATTGGTTCTATTATATGCCATCTCAGCCATTTTTGTCAAATGGGATGTACTTTTTTGCCCTTCCTTGCCGTATGTTCTATCAAATCCTGCACCTTTCTAATATTCCTTCCCTGCCCTGCCGCGCAGTATGCGAGGGCTCAAAAAAAGTTCAACGCCCGAACCTTGCGGCTCGGGCGCTGAACTCAAAAAGTAAGGATGAAAAAAGAAGGGGGATAGAAAGAAAAAGGTATCATGAAAGGAGTAGGTCACTCCTGGGGTTGGCATTGCCTTGCTCCGGCCGTACAGGGGGAATGCACGGCCGAAAGGCAATTTTGAAGGGGTAAGAAAAAAGTAGGGGGATTGGGGTAATCAGCCAGGAACGAAAAGATGGGGGAAATCTCTTGTTCTTGACTGTCTCTATTGTATCTTAACATTGTGTCGGAATCTTGTCGGAATTATGACAGATTTTTTAACGTTCTATGAAGATTTTATGAACGGAAAAAAGCAAAACACCGAAGTACGAAATGTACTTCGGTGTTGTCAAGAAAGCTTTCTTATCTGAACTTACGCTTCTTAGCGCGAGCAGCCTCAGACTTCTTACGGCGCTTTACGCTCGGGCTCTCATAATGCTCACGCTTGCGGAGCTCGGAAAGCACACCAGCCTTTGCACAGGAACGCTTGAATCTTCTCAGAGCGCTGTCCAGAGACTCGTTTTCCTTGATATGGACTTCCGACATCGTTTTCCCTCCCTCCGCGCGTTCGGCTATATCCAGAACGCTTGCGCTTCTATTAGGCGGTTCCGTTTGCTTTGAAACGGGCAAACCCATCCCAATAAAACCGTAAGATTATTATACTGAATCGCCGGTATTCTGTCAAGAGTAAATTTCAAAGAAATCCGATCTTACAAAATTTTATTTTACGACCAGATTGATGATCTTATTCTTAACGACGATGGTCTTGACGATATTCTTGCCGGCAACAGCATTCTTAACCTTCTCATCTGCCAGCGCGGTATCGATTGCCAGCTGCTGCTCGCAGTCCATGGGCAGCTTGACGGTCGACTTGAGCTTACCGTTGACCTGTACGCCGATCTCGATGGAGGACTCGACGGTCTTGGACTCGTCGAATACCGGCCAGCTCTCAAGCGACAGCACGGTGTCATGACCCAGCATCTGCCACAGCTCTTCGGTGACGTGCGGTGCAAAGGGATTTGCCAGCTTGAGCAGGGTCTCGTACTCTGCACGATTGACGCCCTTGTCGTAGAACTGGTTGACCAGGCTCATCAGCGCTGCAATCGCGGTGTTATTCTTGAGGTTCTCGATATCCTCGCCGACCTTCTTGATGGTCTTGTGGATAATGGTCTCGTTCTCCTCGGTGTAAGCGTCGCCATCCTTGACCTGCTCGTACAGGTTCCAGATACGCTCGACGAAGCGGCGGCAGCCCTTGATCGAGGTGGACGACCACGGTGCAGCCTTCTCAAAGTCACCGATGAACATCTCGTACAGACGCATGGTATCTGCGCCGTAGGTCTCGACGATCTCGTCGGGGTTTACGACGTTGCCGCGGGACTTGGACATCTTCTCGCCGTTCTCGCCCAGAATCATGCCGTGCGAGGTACGCTTTGCGTAGGGCTCCTTGGTGGGCACAACGCCGATGTCGTACAGGAACTTATGCCAGAAACGGCTATACAGCAGGTGCAGCGTGGTATGCTCCATACCGCCGTTGTACCAGTCTACCGGGCTCCAGTACTCCAGTGCTTCCTTAGAGCACAGCTCCTTGTCGTTGTGCGGGTCCATGTAGCGCAGGAAGTACCAGGACGAACCAGCCCACTGGGGCATGGTGTCGGTCTCGCGCTTTGCCGGACCGCCGCAGCACGGGCAGGTGGTGTTGACCCAATCGGTCATCTTAGCCAGCGGAGACTCGCCGTTCTCGGTCGGCTCGTAGGAATCGACCTCGGGCAGGGTCAGCGGCAGCTGATCTTCGGGCAGCGGAACAAAACCGCACTTTTCACAGTGTACGATCGGGATGGGCTCGCCCCAGTAACGCTGACGAGAGAATACCCAGTCACGCAGCTTGTAGTTAACCTTCTGGTGACCGATGCCTTTCTCTTCCAGCCATGCAATCATTGCCGGAATCGCATCCTTGACCGTCTTGCCGTCCAGGAAGCCGGAATGTACCAGAATACCGGTCTCGTCCTTTGCGGTGAATGCAGCCTTCTGCACGTCCTCGCCGCCTGCTACGACCTCGATGATCTCGCAGCCGAACTTCTTTGCGAACTCCCAGTCACGGTCGTCATGTGCGGGTACTGCCATGATAGCGCCGGTGCCGTAGCTCATCAGAACGTAGTCGGATACGAAAATCGGGATTTCCTTATCGTTGACCGGATTGATTGCACGCACGCCTTCCAGACGAACGCCGGTCTTGTCCTTGTTCAGCTCGGTACGCTCGAAGTCGGACTTGCGTGCTGCTTCCTCGCGGTAAGCGCGAACATCCTCGATGTTAGACAGCTTGTCTGCCCACTTCTCGATTGCCGGATGCTCGGGCGAGATAACCATGTAGGTTGCGCCGAACAGGGTGTCCGGACGGGTGGTGTAAACGGTCAGGGTGTCGCCCTCGGTGGTCTTGAAGTCGACCTCAGCACCAGTCGAACGGCCGATCCAGTTCTTCTGCTGGGTCTTGACGCGCTCGATGTAGTCCACATCGTCCAGATCATCGATCAGACGCTGTGCGTACTTAGTGATGGCCAGCATCCACTGGCTCTTGGTCTTGCGGACAACCTCGGAGCCGCAGCGCTCACATACGCCGTTTACAACTTCCTCGTTTGCCAGAACGCACTTACAGGAGGTGCACCAGTTAACTGCCATCTCCTTCTTGTATGCCAGACCCTTCTTGAACAGCTGGAGGAAAATCCACTGGGTCCACTTGTAGTAGTTCGGGTCGGTGGTGTTGATCTCACGCGACCAGTCGAAGGACAGACCGAGCGACTTGAGCTGGCTCTTGAAGCGTGCGACATTGTTCTTGGTGACCTCTGCCGGATGGATGTGGTTCTTGATGGCAAAGTTCTCGGTGGGCAGGCCGAATGCGTCCCAACCCATCGGGTAGAGCACGTTATAGCCCTGCATGCGCTTCTTGCGCGCTGCGATGTCAAGCGCGGTGTAGGAACGCGGATGGCCTACGTGCAGACCCATGCCGGACGGGTACGGGAACTCGACCAGCGCGTAGAACTTGGGCTTTGTGTAATCATTGGGCGCGACGAAGCATTCCTTCTCGTCCCAAATCTGCTGCCATTTTGCTTCGACAGCCTTGTGATCGTACTTATTCAACGGTATAACCCCCAATGCTTTCATCGGGCGGCACGGTTTCACCCGTACCGCCCGCTGCAAAATCTAAAATAAATTACTGAACTTCCTCGTCCTGCACGCCCAGCTCCTTGAGCGAAATCGGCGTGCCATCCTTCCACAGGTTCTCCAGATTGTAGAACTTGCGTGCCTCGGGTACGAATACGTGCACCAGAACGCTGCCGTAGTCGAGCAGAATCCAAGTCGAGGACTCAAAGCCCTCGATATGGTGCGGGGTGATGTCGTGGTCGTACTTGAGGTGATATTCTACGCTGTCTGCCAGCGCCTTAACCTGCGTGGTCGAGGTCGCGGTGCAGATGACGAAATACTCGGTCAAAGAGGTCAGATGCTCGACGTGCAGAACGTCGATCTCCTTGCCCTTGCGCTCCAAAAGCGCCTCACAGATATATCTTGCTGTCTCCTGTGCGTTCATTTACGCTCTCCTTTTTATCAATCTTATGCTTCCGGGTCTCCTGCGACCGGGGCCTCAGGCTCCGGCTCGGACGGGGTGGACTGACTGCTGTCAGAGCCGCTGTCCGAAGAAGATCCGCTTGTATTGCTGTCCGAACCGGTGTCCGAGCCGCTGCTCGATCCACCGCTCGATTCACTGTCCGAGGAATCCGAGGAACTATCCTCGCCGCTGCCCGAATCGGACGACGACTCCGAATCGCTGTTATCCGACGAGCTGCCGCCGCTCTCAGACGAGGACGTGTCTTCCGAATCCGAGGTATCCGTGCTGCCGCTGCTCTCGCTGTCCGGCTCTTCGGTCTCCTCGTCTGCCTCTTCCTGTCCGCTGTAATCGTACTCATCTTCCTCGCTCGAGGTATTCTCGCGGCGTACGCCGTCCGGCGGGGACTCGATGACATCCAGCGATGTGATGGGCTTATCATACGGGTTAAAGTAGGTGTTTACAAGCTCGAGCGTCTTTTCCTCATTCGGGAAGAAGAAGGACAAATAAGCATCGCTGCCTGCATACGAGCTTGCCGGATATCCCGGCAGGGTAAACATCTGGATGTTTGCGGTATCTACCTGCATGGCCTGATTTGCCATCCAAACGATCTCACCCAGAGTCAGATCGGTCTTTACATTGTTAAACACCGCTTCGGCAATCGGCTTTGCCTTGAGGATATTCTCGGGCTTTAAGATCTGCTCGGCCAGATACTTGAGGAACTCCTGCTGCTTCTGAATACGGCTCTCATCACCGCCGTCATAGCCCTCGGTCTGCAGATAAGTGTAACCGGGGTCGTTATGACGCCAGCGCAGGAACTCAACGACCTGCTCGCCGTTCATGTGCTGCATGCCGGGTTCAAAGTAGATATACAGATCCTGTACCGGGTCGTTGTAAATCATCTTAAACGGTACGTTGTAATCGATGCCGCCGATGGCGTCAACGATCTGCGCGATGCCGTCGAAGTTGACGACGATATACTTATCCGGCGTAAATCCGATGACTTTTTTAACTTCCTTTAAGGTATTGTCAATATCCTGATGCGAACCGTAAGCCGCGTTGATCTTGCGGCTCGCGCCCGTGCGGTTATTGCTGCACATGACGTCACGCGGGATATTGAGTACATTGACCTTGTGGTTCTTGGTATCAAAACCGACGACCATCATGTTGTCGGTACGGGTCTCATCGATATCGGTCGCGCACACGAGGAAGGTAAAGTAATCGCTGATGCGCTGGCCGGGATCGACGGTCACCGCGTCACCATTTTCGGTGTCGACGATGGTCTTGTCGTTCTCGTGTACCTTGATCTCGGGCGGCTTGATAAAGTGCACGGCAGCAAAGGCTGCGCCCGCAAGCAGAAAAGCGATGATGGCAAAAATCAGCAGAACCATGCTCTTTTTGCTGCTTTTCTTCCCTTTTCCCTTGGTCTTTTTCCCGCCTCCTCCAGCGTCCTGAACATCGGTCAGATGATAGTCCGGATCGCCGTCATAAGGGGTATAAACGGACACATCTTTTTTCTTCTTGTCTTTTTTGCTCCGTTTGCTGGCTTTGCTGCCAAAGATCTTCATGCTTTTTACACTCCGCTTCCTTCCGCGCCAAACTTGCGCTGTACGCCTTGCCGAATGAGCGCATTGCGGGCAGCCATGGTATCGGGATGGATGAGTTTCCCGCGGCCGAGCAGATCGTAGAGCGACTGATCGAAGCAGTACAGCAGCGCTTCATCGATATCGGTCTTGGCCAGTTCTCTGGCAGGCTCTACGCCGTCAAAATCCCGTGTTTCCTCGATGTAATCGGCAAGATAGATGATTTTGTCGAGCAGCGTCATGTCTGCTTTGCCGGTCGTATGGCAGGCGATGGCATCGACGATATCCTGCGGTGCGCCGTACTCATGCTGAGCGATGGCGGCGGCTGTTTTGCCGTGCAGCATTTTCCACTCGATTTTTTCGATATCACAGGGTATTATACCGTATTTATCGCATAAATACAACTGTTCTTCTTTAGAAAGTCGTTTTGTTATGTCATGCAGCAGCGCTGCGAAAGCGGCTTTTTCCACGTCCCCGCCGAACCGTTCGGCGAGCATTTTGGCCGCTCGCTCACAGCCGAGCGTATGGGTATAGCGATAGCCGGACAGACGAGATAAGATGGACTGTCGTTCGAGTTCTGTACATAACATAACAAAAACCGCCTTTCAAACTGTCATTTTATTCGGAAATTTTTCATATAACCGATTTTCCCGGATGTATGCCGCAACCGGCGGCGGGGTCATTTGTTCAAAGAAGCCGATGCGGCGCACGTCGGTCGACGAGAGCGGAAGCACCGGGGCATCGATGAGTGAAATTTTTGCGTTCATCGTGTGCCGCAGGAGCTCTGCCTTGTCGCGCAGCGCCTGCTGATCGTTCACATCGCGTGCGACCACGGCCAGACGTGCCAGACGCGCGATTTCCTCGGGTGCACGCCAGCACACGTCGAAGGACAACAGCATATCGGTGCCAACGATCAGGGTCAGGTCGTCATATCCCGCATCGTGCAGCGCGTGCAGGGTGTCGACCGTATAGCTCGCACCGCCGCGGCGCACTTCGATGTCGCACAGCTCGGCCCAGTCATACGGCTCGGCCATCAGGCGCACCATCTCGCACCGCTGCTGCGCCGTCGCGCTGCCCTCGGGAATCTTCTTGTGCGGCGGCAGGTTGGTCGGGATGAAGAGCACCCGGTCCAGTCCGAGTGCCTCCCGCACGTGCTTTGCCGCAGCCAGATGACCGTTGTGCGGCGGGTTGAACGTCCCGCCGAGCACTCCTGTCTTCATCGCTTACTTCTCCAGTACGATCTTGCGCTTGTCCGGATCGGAGGACTGGCGGTACAGTACAAACTTGGTGCCGATGCACTGTACACCGTCGGCTCCGGTCGCCTCGCACAGCGCCTCGGATACGGTCTTGGGCGTGAGCATCGCGTTTTCGAGCACCTTGCCCTTGACCAGCTCATGGTTTTCGAGCAGAACTTCGAGCTGAGAGATGACACCGTCGGTCACGCCATCCTTGCCGATGTGCAGGGTGACGGCCAGGGGGTTGGATAACTTGCGCAGGTATGCGCGCTGTTTACTGGTCAGCATAAATTTTTCTCCTGTTTTCGTAAATTATTTGAGTCGTTTGCTCAGGGCGTTCGCCAGCTTTTGCAGCGCACGTCCCCGATGGGAAATCTGATTTTTGGTCTGCTGGGACAGCTCGCCAAACGTACAGTCGTATTCGCGTACATAGAACAGCGGATCGTAACCGAAGCCACCCGTGCCGTGCAGCTCGGTCAGGATCTCACCCTCGCACTCGCCGCGCACGTTGATTTCCTGTCCGTCGGGCAGCACGCAGCAGATTGCGCACACAAAACGCGCCTGCCGCTCGCACTCGTCAATGTGCTCCATGTTCTTGAGCAGGAACAGGTTGCGGTCGTTATCCGTGCCCGGGCAGTACCGCGCCGAGTAAACACCCGGTGCGCCGCCCAGCGCGTCAACTTCCAGTCCGGAATCGTCCGCAATGGCGGGCAGTCCGGTGTGTGCATGTGCTGCAAGCGCCTTGATCCGCGCGTTCTCCTCGAACGTAGTGCCGTCCTCGGCCGGTTCCGGGGCATCGTCGGGCAGAGCCACAACTTCGATGCCCAGTCCACCCAGAATGGCCGACAGCTCGTCCAGTTTCTTCTTGTTATGAGACGCCAATACAAACCGCATGATTTAGTCCTCCATTGCCGCACGCTGCGCCGCGCACAGCACTGCGTTGCCCGTGCTGCCCAGTGCCAAAAGCTGGGTCAGCTCGTCCTTGCTGAACGGTCTTCCCTCACCTGTGCCCTGAATCTCGACGAACTCGCCCGAGCCAGTCATAATGAGGTTGCAGTCCACAATCGCGTGAGAGTCCTCGGCATAATTGAGGTCGAGGACGGCCTCATCCTCGAAAATACCAGCAGAAACCGCCGATACGGTATCGGTCAGCGGCATCTTTGCGATCACACCGCTGTCTACCAGCTTCTTGCAGGCAATCCACAGGGCGAGATAGCCGCCGGTGATGGACGCACAGCGCGTGCCGCCGTCGGCCTGAATGACATCACAGTCCACCACGATCTGACGCTCTCCCAGCGCCTCGCGATCGACAACCGCGCGCAGCGCACGTCCGATCAGGCGCTGAATCTCAGCCGAGCGGCCATTGAGCTTGAGCTTGGAAATGTCACGCGGCGAGCGCGTGTTGGTCGCGCGCGGCAGCATAGAATACTCGGCGGTGACCCAGCCAAGGCCGGTGTCTTTGAGGAAGGGCGGTACCTTCTCCTCGACCGTCGCGTTGCAGATAACCTTGGTGTTGCCGCAAGAGATCAGTACCGATCCCTCTGCATGCATGGTGAAATCCTTGATGATCTGAATGGGGCGCATCTCGTCTGCGCGTCTTCCGTCTGGTCTTGTCATGATTCCATATCCTCCACGGGAGGCAGCAGCGCCTCCAGAAATTCCGAACGATTAAAGTCCATCAGGTCGTCGATGCCCTCACCGACACCGACCAGCTTGACCGGGACACCCAAACCTGCCGAAATGGCAACCACGATACCGCCCTTGGCCGTGCCGTCGAGCTTGGTCAGGATGATACCGGTGAGCTTTGCCACCTTGTTGAACGACTCAGCCTGATAAACCGCGTTCTGACCGGTGGTGGCATCCAGCACCAGCAGGGTCTCACGCGCTGCACCGGGCAGCTCACGGTCGATGATGCGGTCAATCTTGCCCAGCTCGTTCATCAGGTTCTGCTTGTTGTGCAGACGGCCTGCGGTGTCGATGATGATGACATCCGAGCCGCGTGCTTTGGCTGCCGCGATCGAGTCAAAGACAACCGCTGCCGGGTCGGAACCCTCGCCGTGACGCACGATGTCGGCACCTGCGCGCTTGGCCCAGATCTCGAGCTGATCGGCTGCCGCTGCGCGGAAGGTATCGGCTGCCGACAGCATGACCTTCTTGCCCTCTGCCACATAGCGGGAAGCAATCTTGCCGATGGACGTGGTCTTGCCCACGCCATTGACGCCGATGACCAGGATGACCGCCGGCTTGGTGTCCAGATGCAGCTCGGTGTCGTGGTCCATCATGTCGGACAGCACGTCCTTGAGTACACAGCGCAGCGCAAGCGGGGTATCGATGCGCTGATGCTTTGCGATGTCTTCCACCTTCTCGGTGGCCTCGGCTGCAACCGTCGCGCCGATGTCGGACAGAATGAGCGCCTCTTCGAGCTGCTCGAGCGAGTCGGCATCGATCTTGACGAAGGTGCTCATGATGTCGCTGAACTGCTCGCTCACCGCGTCGGTGGTGCGCTTGAGTCCTTGCTTGATCTTATCAAAAAATCCCATATTTTTACTCCTTTACGGATATTTTTAAGCGATTGTACCCTGGAATTTGCGCTCGGCCTCGGCCAGATTGAGCATCAGCATACGCGACACGCCCTGCTCCTGCATGGTCACGCCGTAGAGCATGTCGGCTTCCTCCATCGTACCGCGTCTGTGCGTGATGGCGATGAACTGGGTCGCACCCGACAGGCGGCGCAGATACTGCGCGTATCTGGCAACGTTCACATCGTCCAGTGCGGCCTCGATCTCGTCGAGCACACAGAACGGTGTCGGACGCACCTTGAGGATGGCAAAGTAGAGCGCGATGGCGACAAATGCCTTTTCACCGCCCGACAGCAAGGTGATGGTCTTGACCGCCTTGCCCGGCGGGCTGACCTTGATGTCGATGCCGCAGTTTAGGATATCCGAGGTGTCGGCCAGCTGCAATTCGGCATGACCGCCGCCAAAGATTTCGGTGAAGGTCTCACCGAAATAGTGGTTGAGCTTGGCAAACTCCGAGGCAAAAATCTCCTTCATGCGCACGGTCAGCTCGTCGATGACCTTTTGCAGCTCGCGCTGCGCGGTCTCCAGATCATCCTTCTGCGTGCGCAGGAATTCAAAGCGCTCGGTCAGTGCAGCGTACGCCTGCGGCGCGTCCAGATTGACGTTGCCCAGCGTGCGCATCTGGGTGCGCAGCGTGTCGGCCTGACTGCGTGCCGCTGCCGGGTCGGGCAGTTCAATCCGAATGGCTTCCGCCGGGGTCGGTGTCAGCTCGTAGGTCTCCCACATCTTATCCAAAATCTGGGTCTCCTCGTTTTTGAGCTGCACGCCCAGTGCCGTCAAGCGACCGTTTTCCCGCTCGAGCGACAAAATCTCATCGTTTCGGCTCTGCGCCTGCCGGTCGACCTTGGTGCGCTCGGCCTCGATGCGCATGCGCTGGTCGCTCTGCGACCGCAACAGCTCGTGCAGACGGTCAAGATCCTGTCCGCCGTCCTGCTGCATCTGCCGTGCTTCGGCCAGCTGCTGCCGCATCTGCTCGGCTTCCTGCTCAAATCGCACGACTGCCTGTTCGCTTGCGTTCAGTCCGGCTGCCATTTCGCTGCGCAGACGTTCCAGATTTTCAGCCGCACGCTGTTCGGCGGCAAATTCGGTACGGTTTTCCGCCTGCGCGGTGCGCACCTGCTGCATCTGCATGATGCAGTCGTCGTGCGCAGCCTCCCAGGCATTCTGACGTTCGTCCAATGCCTGCCGTTCGGCGGCAATCTGCGCGAGCGCTGCCGCACAGTCGGACAGCCGCTGTTCGGTGTCCGCGATGGCCTGCTCATATTGTGCCCGGGCTGCGTCCAAATTGTCGCGCTCGAGCCGGAAACCTTCCAGTCGGGTGCGCAGGCTGTCCACCTTGGCACCGCGCTGTGCGACCACCGTCTGCAAGCGCGTGTGCTCCTGCTGTTGGTTCGCGCGTTCGCCCTCGATGGCGCGACGGTCGTACTCAACCGCGGCCAATTCACTCTTGGCAGTATGTACGGCCTGCTCGGCCTGCTGTCTGGTCTGCTCCAGCTCTTTGGCCTTGGCTTCCAGCGTGTGCAGCTGGGACTCACGCGCCAGCACGCCGGTCGATTTAGACATCGAACCGCCAGTCATCGCACCGCCTGCCTGGATGGTCTGGCCGTCCAAAGTGACGATGCGGAAGCGGTTGTGGTATTTTTTCGCAATGGCAAGCGCCGCGTCCATGTCCTCGGCCACGACCGTACGCGCAAGCAGGTTCTGCACAATGGCGCGATATGCAGCCGAACTTTCAACCAGCTGATCTGCCGTGCCGCATACGCCCGGGCAGGTTTCCAGTCCGCTCTCCTTGAGGCTCATAGGACGGATGGTATCGAGCGGCAAGAAGGTAGCGCGACCGCCGTCGGTGCGTTTGAGGTACTCGATCGCCCGTTTGCCGTCCTGCGGCGTGTCCATGACAATATGGGACGCTGCCGCGCCCAGTGCCGTTTCGATCGCTGTGATAAACTTAGGCGGTACGGTAATCAGCTCGGACACCGGACCGTGAATGCCGGTCATCCGACCGCTGTCGGCCTGCTGCATGATGCGCTTGACCGCACGCGAAAAGCCCTCGTAATCGCGCTTCATCTCGCGCAGCATACGGATGCGGTTGCCGGTGTCGGTGACCTCTGCGGTCACAGCCGCCAGCGTCTCGGTGCGCTCTTCGACCTTTTTCTGTCGAATCTCGGCCTTACGCGCCACGCCTGCCAGCTGATTTTCCGCCATTTCCAGTGCCTGACAGCAAGAATCCAGCGCAGTTTGCTCAGCAAGCAGGGCTTGCTGCTCGGTTTCGAGCTGCTGCTCGGCCTGTTCGATGTCCTGTGCGATATTGCCCTTGCGGCTGTCCATGCCGGAAAGTCCGGTCTGTGCCGCGGTGCGGTCGAGTTCGGCGGCAAAGCGCGCCTTTTCCTGCGCATCCTGACGGATTTGCAGGGCTTCCCGCTCACGCCGCAGCGTGTCGGCCTGCTGCTGGGCATCCGCTTCCTGCGCCTCTAAATCGCGCAGTGTGTTAATATATCCCTCATACGCCGCTTGCAGGACGGCCTGCCGTGCGGCATGTTCGGCGGTCTGCGCGTCCAGCGTACCCGCCTGCTCATTCTGTCTGGCGCACTCGCGTCGAGCGCGCTCGATGTTGTCTGCGTTATTTTTGAGGTTTGCCTCAAGCACCGCGCACCGGCTGGCCAGATCGGCGCGGCTCTGCTCGGCCGTGCGAATCTGCTGGCGCAGATCGTCGGCTGCAGCATCGGCACGGTGCAGGGCATTCGTCAGCTGCTCGGACTGTGCATACAGCTCGGCCTGCGCACTCTTGGCGGCATCCAGCTGTGCGCTGCACTGTGCAGCATCGGTCTGGTTCTTGTCCATCTCGCACCGCAGTCCGGTCAAACGCTCGAGCCACAGCGACACCTCGAGTGCGCGCAACTCATCGCGCAAACTCAGGTACTGCTGTGCCTTGTCGGCCTGCTCCTTGAGCGGCCCTGCCTGATTTTCCAGCTCGGTATACACGTCCCGGATGCGCACCAGATTGTCCTCGGTGGCTTCCAGCCGCCTTGTGGCCTCCTCCTTGCGATAGCGGAACTTGGTCACGCCCGCCGCTTCCTCAAAGATTTCGCGGCGATCCTCGCTCTTGAGCGACAGAATCTCGTCAATGCGTCCCTGTCCGATGATGGAGTAGCCGTCCCGTCCCAGACCGGTATCCATAAACAGCTCGTGGATATCCTTGAGGCGGCAGGGCTTTTTATTCAGTGCATATTCACTCTCGCCCGAGCGGTAATACCGCCGGGTGACCATGATCTCGGTATAATCCGAGCGAAAAACGTGCTCGGCATTGTCCAGAATCAGCGACACCTCGGCAAAGCCGACCGGCCGGCGCTTCTGGGTACCGCTGAAGATGACGTCTTCCATCTTGGCGCCGCGCAGGCTGCGGGTGGACTGTTCACCCAGCACCCAACGGATGGCGTCCGAGATGTTGGACTTGCCGCTGCCGTTGGGGCCAACGATGGCGGTCAGTCCACCGGCGAAGCGAATCTCGGTGCGGTCGGGAAAGGATTTGAATCCCTGAAGGATCAAACTTTTTAATATCATGCAATAACCCCATACAGGTATAGTTTCAGTTAGTATAATTTTATCACCAATCGACCGGTGAAGCAATGCGCAGACGGCATATTTTGCGGTTTGTTCAAAACCTTTGCCCGGACTTGACCGATTCGCATTTCACCATACAGAACGATACACGAAAAAAGACCAACCGTTTTGGCTGGTCTTTTGCAGCTTTTTTCCTGGTTACGCCTTGCGTACGCCCATCAGCTCGAGCGCCTGCTTGGCTGCCATCTGCTCGGCTTCCTTCTTACTCCGACCGGTGCCCTGTGCGAAAACGTTGCTGTTAAGCAGCAGTTCCATGGTGAATACCTTGGCGTGATCGGGGCCGCTCTCGCCTGCCAGACGGTATTCCAGGGTCTCCTGACGGTTTTTCTGCACGATCTCCTGCAGCTGGGTCTTGTAGTCGGTGAACGCACCGCCCTTGCGTGCTTCCTCTGCCTTGCGCGGGATGAAGCTGAGCACAAATGCGCGGGCAGGCTCGATGCCGCCGTCGAGGTAGATCGCGCCGAGCAGTGCCTCGACCGCATCTGCCAGGATGGACGGGCGCTGTCTGCCGCCTCCCTGCTCCTCGCCGTGACCCAGGCAGATCTCCTGGTCAATGCCAAGCTCCTGGGCGATTTCATACAGTGCATGTTCACATACCACCGCCGCGCGCAGCTTGGTCAGCTGACCTTCGGGCAGTTCGGGGAAGTGGTTGTAAAGATAGTCGGCTGTGACAAAGCCGAGTACGGAATCGCCGAGAAACTCGAGCCGTTCATTGTTCTGCAAAT
>NHCFR00700__coassemble_879_pt1 | contig 84993 bp, 82 predicted proteins | sample NHCFR00700__metabat2_high_PE_034 | metagenome-assembled genome bin NHCFR00700 | reverse complement strand
AAATTAATGAAACATACGGTACTGATATCACACTTTGCAATATTCCGCAAAACCGCACTCCCACCGAGTTCAGAGATTGGCTTATGAGACTAGCCGAATCCGATACTAAAGCCTCGGTTGCTGTTGAAAGCGCTCAAAGAAACCGAGTTACATTAGACGAATCTAATGTTCTAGCTTCCAAGGTTTATACTGCTGATATCGGTGCTGAAACTAGTGATGGTTATCTAAAATTATGTTGCAGTGATGTAGAAATTGGATATATTCCTGCTCTTCAAGGAGATGGATTTGTCTCCGCTAACGCAGACAATGTTTATGCAGAACAAGCACATCCATTTTTGCATGACTCAGTCACATATTCCATAAATGATTGCGGTGTTTCAATTTTAGATCACCATGTCACCTTAGATATTTGGGCCACCGGTGACTTGCGTGTTTATGAAAATGGTATCAAAATCATAGATTGGCCAGACCATGACACTAGTGTCGGTTGCACTATTCACGATGAAGTCTAACTTCTTCAATTGTAGAATCTATCTTTCAATGTTCTTTCAACATTTATAAACGCTATTTTCTTCTTTTAGCAAATTTCTTTTTCCGCCGTCCGGTTTCCCGGGCGGCGGTTTTTTTATAAATTGGTGATACCTTCGTGCAGGCAATATAATTTTGTTTCTCTATTTTATGTAGTATAACAGTTGAATAAAAGGAAATTCGAGGTATACTATAACTACCATTCCTCCCTGAGCGAATGGTATCTGCTATGAACGATTCATTGTTTCTACATCATGTATCACCGATCTGTACGTTTTGGCAAGGAGGGTTCTTTATGAAAGCACTTCGAAAAGGCACACTTGCTGCCTGTGCTGCACTAATACTTTTGCTATGCGGTACCGTTTCACTGTTCTCCCAAGATACAGCAACAGCAGGCGACTGGGATGCATACGCATCTATCGTAGAGGAAATCAACGGCAAATATGGTACGGAAATCACACTGCACAACATTCCGCAGACACGCACTCCCGAAGAATTCAAAGCCTGGTTGACCAAACTGGCAAAATCCGATGCTCGTGCCTCGGTGTCCGTACAAAGCGGTCAGAAAAACCGTGTCCAAACAGCGTCTTCTGCCTCGCTCTCTTAACACCTACTCGATCACATGACGCATGCCGGCTCTGTGCTGATTAGCAATAACATGCGTCGTCCGCTAATTTTTCTCGCCGTCGTCCGGTTCTGCCGAACGGCGGTCTTTTTTAACCTTTTCCTTATTATTTCGGTGCTTCGTGCGATCATTTACGATTTGTCCATATAGATTCACAAATAATTCACATAATACCCTTGACAGGAAGGGGCGGCAGTGGTAAATTAAGTTTAGCACTCAGAGATACCGAGTGCTAACAAGAACATCAGACATAAAGGAGCATTGGCAAAGTGGAGCTTTCCGAACGCAAACAGCAAATTCTCAAAGCGATCATTGCCGAATATATCCGCACGGCCGAGCCGGTCGGCTCCAAGGCGCTTGCCGCCCTTCCTGAGCTGTCCTTCTCCTCTGCCACCATCCGAAATGAGATGAGTGAGCTCGAGGAAATGGGCTACCTCGAAAAGCCGCACACCTCCGCCGGACGCGTCCCTTCCCACAAGGGCTACCGCTTCTACGTCGATCATCTGATGCGCCGCCCTGAGGTCTTCCCCGCCGGTCTGAGCGATCAAACCGCGCTGATGACCCTCAAAGAAAAGGAACTCGACCGCCTGATTCAGGAGGCCGGACGGCTCATCTCCTCGCTGACCGATTACGCCGCCGTCGCGGTCACCCCGCACCTATCGCGTGTGACCATTCGGCAGTTTGAGCTTATCCCGGTCAACGACACCACCTACGTCATCGTCATCCTCACCGACGCCAACGTGGTCAAGAACAAACTCGTCCACACCGCCGCGCCGGTCACCAAGGAACAGGCTGAGCTTTTAACCTACGTGCTCAACCAGACGCTGACCGCCATCCCCATGGCGCAGATCACCGCCGAGCGCTTCGACGTCGTCCGCCGCGCCGCAGGGCTGACCGCTCTGCTTGCACCGGTTGCCGAGTTCATTTCCGAACTGATCGAAGACCTGGGCAGTCAAAAGGTATTCCTCGAGGGCGCAAACAAGCTGCTGCGCTTCCCCGAATACCACGACACCAGCAAGGCGCAGACGCTGCTCGCCTACATGAGCGATGACAAAAAGCACCTCATTCCCTTACAGAAAGAGATCGACGGCGTTCAGATCTTCATCGGTGCGGAAAACGGCGAAAATCCGCTGTCCGACACCAGCATGATCTACGCCAAGTATGGAATCGGCGACATTGGTCAGGGCATCATCGGCATCGTCGGCCCCACCCGTATGGATTACGCATCGCTGTCCGCACGGCTGTCCGGCTTCGCCAAGGGCTTAAACCGGCTGATCGCTGAAACATTCTACGACGAAAATAAATAACCGAGGTATTGCAATGGCAAACGAAAAGGAAAATCTCCAGACCGAAGAGGAAGTGGAGACCGTTCAGACCGAAGCGGCAGATGAAACCGCTGAGACCCAGGCAGGAACGGAAGAGAGCGCACTGAGCGCACTGCAGGCGCAGTACGACGAGCTGAATGATCGCTACCTGCGCATGGCTGCCGAGTATGACAACTTCCGCAAGCGCAGCCGCGCCGAGCGCGACAGCGTACATGCAGAGGCCGTCGCTTACGCCGTCAAGGCGCTGCTGGCAACCGTCGACAACCTGTCCCGCGCACTGGCACAGCCCACCGAGGACGCTGCCTACAAGCAGGGCATCGAGATGACCTACAATCAGATGATGGAGAGCTTCCAGTCTCTGGGCGTCACCGAGATCGTCTCCGAGCCGGGTACGGTTTTCGATCCCAACCTGCACAATGCAGTCATGCACATCGATGACGACTCGTTCGGTGAGAACGTCATTGCGGAAGTCTTCCAGAAGGGCTTCCAGCTCGGCGACAAGGTCATCCGTCACGCGATGGTCAAGGTTGCAAACTAAAATTTGTTAAAAAAACATCTGTTTTTATTTAGATAAGGAGTCTTGAATTATGGGCAAGATTATTGGTATTGACTTAGGTACCACCAACAGCTGCGTCGCCGTTATGGAAGGCGGCGAGCCGACTGTTATCGCAAACGCTGAAGGCGCACGTACCACCCCGTCGGTTGTCGCTTTCTCCAAGACCGGCGAGCGCATGGTTGGCCAGGTTGCAAAGCGCCAGGCTGTTACCAACGCTGACCGCACTATCAGCTCGATCAAGCGTCACATGGGCTCGGATTACCGTGTTTCCATCGACGACAAGCAGTATTCTCCCCAGGAGATCTCGGCAATGGTTCTGCAGAAGCTGAAGGCTGACGCAGAGGCTTACATCGGTTCTCCGGTTACTCAGGCTGTCATCACCGTTCCGGCATACTTCACCGACTCGCAGCGTCAGGCAACCAAGGACGCTGGTAAGATCGCAGGTCTGGAAGTTCTGCGTATCATCAACGAGCCGACCGCTGCTGCACTGGCTTACGGCGTTGATAAGGAAACCGAGCAGAAGATCATGGTTTACGACCTCGGCGGCGGTACCTTCGATGTATCCATCCTGGATATCGGCGACGGCGTTCTGGAAGTTCTGGCAACCGCTGGTAACAACCACCTGGGCGGCGACGACTTCGACCAGCGCATCATGAACTGGATGGTTCAGGAGTTCAAAAACAAGGAAGGCATCGACCTTTCGGCTGACAAGATGGCTATGCAGCGCCTGAAGGAAGCTGCTGAGAAGGCAAAGATCGAGCTGTCCGGCATGACCTCCACCTCGATCAACCAGCCGTACATCACGGCTGATGCAACCGGCCCGAAGCACCTCGAGCTGACCCTGACCCGTGCAAAGTTCAACGAGCTGACCGCAGACCTCGTTGAGGCAACCATGGGTCCGGTTCGTCAGGCAATGAGCGACGCTGGCCTCCAGTCCGGCGATCTGGCAAAGGTTCTGCTGGTTGGCGGTTCCTCCCGTATCCCGGCTGTTCAGGAAGCTGTTAAGAACATCACCGGCAAGGAAGGCTTCAAGGGCATCAACCCCGACGAGTGCGTTGCGATCGGTGCAGCAATCCAGGGCGGTGTCCTGGGCGGCGAAGTCAAGGACGTTCTGCTGCTCGACGTTACCCCGCTGTCTCTGGGCATTGAGACTCTGGGCGGCGTATGCACCCGTCTGATCGAGCGCAACACCACCATCCCGACCAAGAAGAGCCAGGTATTCTCCACCGCAGCTGACAACCAGCCCTCTGTTGAGATTCACGTCCTGCAGGGCGAGCGTGAGATGGCTGCCGGCAACAAGACCCTCGGCCGCTTTACCCTCGACGGCATCGCTCCGGCTCCCCGTGGCGTTCCGCAGATCGAGGTCACCTTCGACATCGACGCAAACGGCATCGTAAACGTCTCCGCGAAGGATCTGGGCACCGGCAAGGAGCAGAAGATCACTATTACCGCTTCTTCCAACCTGTCCCAGGAAGAGATCGACAAGGCAATGCGCGAGGCTGAGCAGTTCGCTGCTGAGGACAAGAAGCGCAAGGAAGAAGTCGACGCACGCAACAGCGCAGAGCAGCTGGTATTCCAGTCTGAGAAGGCAATGAACGAGCTTGGCGACAAGATCAGCGCAGACGAAAAGAGCGCTGTACAGGCTGAGATCGATAAGGTGAAGGAAGCTCTCAAGGGCACCGACACCGAGATGATCAAGATGGCATCCGACTCCCTGTCCAAGAAGTTCGGCGAGATCGCGCAGAAGATCTACGCACAGCAGGCTCCGCAGGGTGACCCGAACATGGGCGGCCAGCAGGCCGGCGGTGCACAGGGTGCACAGGGCGACTTTGTGGACGCTGACTTCACCGAAGTGAAGGACGAGAAGTAAGACACACGGAACATAAGGCGGAAAGGATGTCCTGACATCCTTTCCGTTTTCCGCTGTCTATCCCACTGTGCGAGGTAAATCTACATGGCTGATAAAAGAGACTATTATGAAGTGCTTGGCGTGGCAAAGGGTGCGTCCGATGACGAGATCAAGAAGGCACACCGCAAACTCGCCAAGAAATACCACCCCGACTTAAACCGCGACAATCCGGAAGCGGCTGAAAAGTTCAAGGAACTCAACGAGGCTTACGAGGTTCTGTCCGATAAGGACAAGCGCGCAAAGTACGACCAGTTCGGCTTCGCCGGTGTTGACCCCAACTACGGCGCAGGCCAAGGCGGCTTTGGCGGCGGCTTCGGCGGCTTTGACATGGGCGATCTGGGCGACATCTTCGGCTCGTTCTTTGGCGGCGGCTTCGGCGGCAGCTCGTCCCGTTCGCGCCGCAATGCACCCCAGCGCGGCGAGACCCTCCAGCAGCGCATCATGCTCTCCTTTGAGGAAGCTGCGTTCGGCTGTGAGAAGGAAATCACCATCAACCGCACCGAGTCCTGTGACGAGTGCGGTGGCACGGGTGCGGAAAAGGGTACTTCGGTCGAGACCTGCTCGAACTGTCACGGTTCTGGCGTCGTGATGCAGACCCAGCGCACCCCGCTCGGTATGTTCCAGACCCAGGGCGCTTGTCCGAACTGCCGCGGTACCGGTAAGATCATCCGCAAGCCCTGTAAGAAGTGCGGCGGCACCGGCAAGATGCGCAAGAGCCGCACGCTCAAGGTCAAGATCCCGGCTGGTATCGATGACGGTCAGTCCATCCAGCTGCGCGGTCAGGGCAACGCCGGCGTAAACGGCGGCCCGAGCGGCGATGTCATCGTCACCATCTCCATCCGTCCCCATCCGCTCTTCACCCGCGATGGCAACAACGTCATCTGCGAGATCCCGATCTCCTTCCCGCAGGCAGCACTCGGCGATACCCTACAAGTGCCGACCATCGACGGCAAGGTCGAATACACCATCCCCGAGGGCACCCAGACCGGCACGGTCTTCCGCCTGCGCGGCAAGGGTATTCAGAACGTCAACGGACGCGGACGCGGCGATCAGTATGTGCGTGTCAACATCGAAGTTCCCACCCATCTGACCGACCATCAGAAGCGTCTGCTGCGCGACTTTGAGGCTTCCACCACCGATGAAAACCAGACCCAGCGCAAGGGTTTCTGGGATAAGGTCAAGGACGCATTCAAGGGCGAATAAGATAAATCCATATCAAAAGCAATCCCCCGATCGACATTAGATCGGGGGATTTTTTTATCGCTCGCTGAGCGGAATATAGTCGTGCTCTTCGGCAACCGTCCGATAGGCCGGACGGATGATCTTGTCGACATTGATAAGCTCTTCCAGGCGGTGTGCGCTCCAGCCGACGATACGTGCGATGGCGAACATCGGCGTGTAGAGTTCATACGGCAGGTCGAGCATGGAATAGACGAAGCCGGAATAGAAGTCCACGTTTGCACTGACGCCCTTGTAAATACGTCGCTCCTCGGCGATGACCTCGGGTGCGAGATTTTCCACCATGGTGTAGAGCGCAAAATCGCTGTCTCTTCCCTTCTCATGTGCGAGTTTTTCGACGAAGGACTTGAAAATCTGCGCACGCGGGTCGGAAATCGAATAGACCGCATGACCCATACCATAGATCAGACCCTTCTGGTCGAAGGCCTGACGATTCAGAATCTTGCGCAGGTATTCCTTGACTGCCTCCTGATCGGTTGGATCTTCAACATTCCGCTTGAGATCGTCAAACATCTGCACGACCTTGATATTTGCACCGCCGTGCTTGGGGCCCTTGAGGCTGCCCATCGCGGCCGCGATGGCCGAATAGGTATCAGTACCCGACGAGGTGACAACGTGAGTGGTAAAGCTCGAGTTGTTGCCGCCGCCGTGCTCCATGTGCAGGACCAGTGCGAGGTCAAGCACCTGCGCTTCAAGGGGTGTGTATTTCATATCGGGACGCAGCATGCGCAGGAAGTTACCGGCGGTCGAGAGCGTATCGTCGGGGTAATGGATGTACAGACTGCCGCCCTTTTCATAGTGATTGTAGGCGTGGTAGGCGTAAACCGCGATCATCGGGAATACCGAAATGAGCATCAGACACTGGCGCAGCACGTTGGGCAGGCTGATATCGTCGGCATTGTTGTCGTAGGATGCCAGCGTCAGCACGCTGCGCGACATCTTGTTCATAATGTCGTGCGAGGGTGCTTTCATGATCACATCACGCGTGAAGTTTGTCGGCAGCGTGCGACCCTTGGCCAGCAGAGACTTGAATGTCGCAAGCTCAGCCTTGTCCGGCAGTCGTCCGAACAGCAGCAGATATGCGGTCTCTTCGTATCCCTTGCGGCCATCCTTCAAGAAACCGCGTACCAGGTCTTTGATATCATAGCCTCGATAACGCAGTTCGCCCGGAATGGGTACTTTGACGCCATCCACTTGCTTGCTGGAAATGATGGACGAAATATTAGTCAGTCCGGCCAGCACGCCCACGCCGTCCAGATCACGCAATCCGCGCTTCACATCGTATTCCCGATAGAGTTCAGCCGGTATATTGGTATGTTCGCGGCAGACGCCCGCCAGTGTCTCGATCTCCGGTGTAACCGTCAGCATTCCTTCCTGCGGCATTCTAGTTCTCCTCCTTTTGTATCACATTTGCTCTTTTGTACTTTATCGTATGAATATATAATACCACGCGATATCGACACTTTCATCTCAAAACCATCACATTTTCGTGAATAAATTATGAACAAAAAACAAGCGGATGCATCAATACACCCGCTTGTCTAGACAAAATTGCAATTTTTATGCGATTTATTGCGCATCCTCCGCATCGTACATCCGCGCTCTGCGGCGCTTGGCGATGCGGAAACTGAGGTAAGTCACCGGCATGACGCACACGACCATGCAGACCACAAACGAGACCAGCATAATCGCATAAGCCAGCGGCGAACCTTCTCCCCTGAGTGCGCGCAGAACACAGGCAATCAGACCGATGGCGGCACCAGCGGCAACCGATTCCAGCAGATAGTGCTTCCACGGGAAGGTATCCGCCTCAGCGTATCCAGACTCGTCATCCATGAGTCCTTTCCGCCACAGCAGTACCAGCGCCACCAGATTGACGACCACAAACGCGATAAACTCGAAGCCGATGTACTGGAATCCGGCCATGCCGGACGGGATACGATCGACGCACGACTTAATCATCAGATCAAGGCCGACCACGGCGTTAAACAGGTAATAGGCAATGCGGTATACCTGTCCGACCTCGTGCACAATACGCTCATCCACAACTTTTTTCTGTGTCATCTTAGTGACCTCCTATCATTCTTCCCAAAACAGTTCGTCCAGTGTCTTTCCCAATGTCTTGCAAATGGCGATGCACAGATTGAGGGTGGGATTATATCCGCCAGCCTCGATCAAACCGATGGTCTGACGGGTCACGCCCACGGCCTCGGCCAGCTGAGCTTGTGACAGATCCTTCTCGATCCGTGCAAGCTTGAGCCGTTTATTTTTCATGCGCTCACCTCTCTCTGTGCTTACAGTATAATCTTTATCTTCCATTATGTCAAGTATATATTGCATTATAGTTTTTATATTTTGCATCCATGTTTGATGGAACTTTTTTCCGCGTCCTATCGTCTATTGAAATAGAAAGGTGGGAGATCGATGAAAAAATGGTTTTTGGGACTGCTCGCTGCGGCACTTCTGAGCGGCTGTGCAGGCAATGCAGGCAATACGCAGACTGCGGACGAGATCGCGCAGGCACTGGACACGCAGGGGTTGACCGGTACGGTGGAGACCGCTTCACAGAGCCGGATACAGACTCTGATCGGTACGCCCTACGCCTACACGACCGAGGATGGTGCTCAGATCGGGGTATTTGTCTATGAAGATGCCGATGCGGCGCAGGCTGACGCGGCCTGTGTAAGTGCTGACGGAGCTGGATATGACCGGGAAAGTACTGACGGTACAGGATACAATGTACGAACCAGCTGGGCTGATGCACCGCATTTTTATCGCAAGGACAATGTGATTTTGCGGTATATTGGCAGTGACGCGGATGTTTTAACGGCGTTGGAAGCCGTGTGCGGCGCACAATTTGCGGGAAGTGCTGCGGAATAAAAGAAAGACCGTCTCGATGAGAGACGGTCTTTTTATGTTTTGGGATTGCGCGTCTGCGGACGCGCTTTTTAATTCTTTTTTTAGTTGATTTTCGCAGAAACGAAAATCAAAAAGGGGATTCCGTGTCCTGCGGGACACGGCTCAGGGCTCTGCCCTGAGAACCCGCAAACCTTTGAAAAGGTTTGATCGAAACTTCAGTGTCAGGTTTCGTTCAGATCGTTCATCTGGGCTTGTTTGCGCAGTTGTTTTTCCAATTTTTTGCGTTCACGCAGCTGACGGAAGAACTTTTGCAGTTCCTCGGTGCATTCCTGTTCCATCAAACCTGATACAAGTTCGGGTTTATGGTTATAGGGCAGGTCAAAGAGATTGACGACCGAGCCGCACGACCCGGCTTTGAGGTCGGGTGCGCCGTAGTAGACGGTCTTAATGCGGGCGTTAATGATCGCGCCGGTGCACATGGGACAGGGTTCAAGGGTGACGTACAGATCGCACTGGTGCAACCGCCAGCCGCCCAGTTTTTTGCACGCCTTGTGAATGGCTTCGATCTCCGCATGGCCGAGCGCGTCCTTTTTGGTTTCCCGTCGGTTGCGTCCGCGTCCGACGATCACGCCGTCACGCACCACGACGCAGCCCACCGGCACCTCACCTTCGGCAGCCGCCTTGCGTGCGAGTTTGAGCGCGGCATTCATAAATTTTTCGTGTTCGGTCATGGGCTTGCGTCCTCCTGTCGGTTTTTGCCTGACTATCATACCATATTTTTCGCATATCGGCCAGCCCATGCACATAAAAAAGAAGCATGGAATGGATTTTAAAACTGCGTTATACGCTCTGGGGGCCGTTCACCGTCGTACTGATTGCCGCAACCGGTCTCCTGCTCACCCTGCGCACACGCGGGGTACAATTCTGGTGCGTCGGTCAGCTCTTACGGCCGTCGTCTACGCGCCGTCAGGACGGCATCACGCCCTTTCAGGCGCTGTGCACCTCGCTCGGCGGTACGCTGGGCGTAGGAAATCTGGCCGGGGTTGCGTCCGCACTCACGCTCGGCGGCCCGGGTGCGGTGTTCTGGATGCTGGTTGCCGCTTTTCTGGGCATGGCAACCAAGTACAGCGAGCTTGTACTCGCGGTCAAGTACCGCATCCACACGCCCGAACCCCTTGGCGGGCCAATGGTCTATCTGTCCCGCGGTGCCGGTCTGCCTAGGCTTGCCAAGGTCTTCGCGGTCTGCTGTGTGATCTCGGCGCTAGGCACGGGTGCTGCCGCACAGGGCAGCGCCATTGCAGAAGCGCTCGCGCCCATCGTTCCCCTGCCCCGTGGCCTGATCGCGCTGTCGGTCAGCCTGCTTCTGCTGCCTATCCTGCGCGGCGGCGGCAAGCGCATTGCGCGCGCGTCAGCGGTACTCGTCCCGATCATGACCGTGAGCTACCTTGTGGCTGGCGGGTGGGTACTGATCACGCATGCGTCCGAAATTCCGTCTGCCCTGGCGCTGATCGTATCCAGCGCAATGGAACCGCTCGCCTGCGGCAGTGGACTGATCGGTTTACTGACCGCGCGCACGATCTCGGACGGCTTCGCCAAGGGTATCTTTTCCAACGAAGCCGGCATGGGTTCCGCGCCCATCGCGCACGGCTCGTCGGACTGTGAATCGCCCTGTGCCGAGGGCATGCTGGGCGCAGTCGAGGTATTTGTAGACACCTGTGTCGTCTGTCTGCTGACCGCACTGGTGCTGCTCACGACGGGCGCATGGCAGAGCGGTGCCGACGGTCTGACCATGACCACACGTGCATTTGCCACCGTTCTGGGCGATGCCGCACCGTGGTTTATCGGGATTACTGTGGTCTTTCTGGCGGTCTCGACCGTGCTGGGCTGGAGCTTTTACGGTCTGGCCTGTCTCAAATGGCTTGGGGCAAGACCGGCACTGTTGTCGCTCTATCCGGTTGGCATCGTATGTTCGGCTGCGCTTGCGGGCTGTGTCCCACTGACCGCACTCCTACTCGTCACCGACATTTCGGCTGCCTGCATGTCCTTCCCCAACCTCATCGGCCTTTGGACGCTCTCGGGCGAAGTGTCAGCCGAGACGCGGCGTTTTCTCGCTCGACGGAAATAAGATTTCCCATACGTGTATTCTGCCATCCCTCTGACCAAAGCACAAAACTTGTGTTTTGGTGAGGGATGGTTTTTTTATATCTTTTCGAGCAGCCGTACCTTTGCTGCGTCGTACTCTTCCCGACTCAGATATCCACGGTCGACCAGATCGGCCAAGATCTTGAGCTGTTCCACCGGGGTCGGCTCGCGTCCCTGCACAGTCTGCGGTGCTTTTTGCGCCTGCAACGGCAGTTTGTCAAACTCCTTTTCGGGCATGAGCTGACGCAGGCTGTCCAGCGAGCTGTACGACAGTTTGAGCATGCGCCCGTCTGCCATCATAAGCTCGGTGTAGCGCGAATCATGTTCAATCTTCTCGGTGTGCACGGGTGTGACCGAAACAGCATCCTCCAGAAAGCCCACATGCGTCAGGTGCGGCCGCCAACAGGCGCCATAGTCAAACTCGACTTCTCCGCCCGAGGTGATATACTCGTGCGACAGTTCGCCCTGTGCCCGGTAATAAGTAATCGCGGACACCTTCCAGTGCCAGACCTCCAAAAATTCCGGCTTGCGCGCGTACAGGGTCGGTGGCTGGTAAAAATACAGGTCGTCACCCTCGCGCCACATGTCATATCGTCCGGACGGGTATCCAGCCGGTGGGTTTTCTCGGGAAAAGACGACCGAACAGTCCGGGCCGTCCCACAAATCAAACAGCGCATGCGCGGATACAATATCGGGATGTTTGGCAAAGAACGTACATGCGCGGTGCAGGTCATGTGCCCGGAGTACAGCGGTCTGTTCCCCTCTGAGCGTGACTTCAAACCTCGGCCACTGGAAGAACAGGTGGTCTCCCTCCTCTTTGACCGGCTCACGCACCGGCGGCGTGTGTTCCAGCCGGTAGTCGGTGCGTGGCAAGCGGATTTCGATTAGTCTGTCAAGGGCTTCAGGTTCAGAAAAATCATAAGGATTGACCTCTGGGAATAGGGCAAAAGCATCCGAATCGATGCGCAGACGCACACACCTATAATTGGAATTGACTTCCGGAAACTGTACGTATGTATTCGTGTCGACGGGCAGCTGTACGCCTGCATAGGGCAGCCACGACTGCCCCTCGAGGCAGTCCAGTTCAATGGTATCCCCGACATCACGAAACGCCGTGCGGCGATCATCGTACGCATTTCTCGCGGCGTACAGCCGTTCCTGCTGCACGTCCTTATCGGTTTTCTCTTCTCGCAGTCCAAACAGACCCATCACGATACCTCCTCGTAAACGCAAAAAGCAGCGCCGAAAAGGGCGCTGCTCTTGCCATATCCGCCTGCACGCCCTTTTCGGGTGACAAAGCGGTCAGAATTCTTGATTTGTGTAGAAATCAGCCCATCATCTGACGGCGACGGGACAGATTCATAGTGCCATCCTGCATGGATGCCAGCTGATCGAGGCATTTACCGGTGCCGTAAGCGACGCACGAGATGGCTTCCTCGGCTACATGGGTCGGGATACCGGTCTTGGCCGCGATGAGCTTGTCAAAGCCCCAGATCAGCGAGCCGCCGCCGGTCATAACGATACCATTGGTCGAGATATCGCCGGTCAGCTCAGGAGGCGTGCGCTCGAGTACGGTGTGCACCGCCTCGACGATGGAAGTCGTGACTTCCTCGAAGGCCTCGAGCACCTCGGTCGAGGTAACGGTAAAGGTGCGCGGCAGGCCGGTCATCAGGCAGCGGCCCTTGATCTCCATGGAGACTTCCTCAGGACGCGGATAGACACAGCCGATCTGCATCTTGATCTCTTCTGCCGTGCGCTCACCGATGAGCACATTGTGCTTGCGGCGAATGAACTTGATGATGGCCTCGTCAAACTTATCGCCCGCAATCTTGATGGACGTGGACTCAACGATACCGCCCAGCGAGATAACCGCAATGTCAGTCGTACCGCCGCCGATATCAACGATCATGTTGCCGTTGGGCTGGGCAATGTCAATGCCCGCACCGATGGCAGCCGCAAGCGGCTCCTCAACCAGGAACACGCGCTTTGCACCAGCCTGCGTGCCTGCGTCGATAACCGCGCGCTCCTCGACCTCGGTGATGATGGACGGAACGCACATAACAACATTGGGCTTAAACAGACGAAAGCCCATGACCTTGCGGATAAACTCCTTGATCATGCGCTCAGTCATCTCATAGTCCGAGATGACGCCCTCACGCATGGGACGGATGGCAACAATATTGCCCGGGGTACGTCCGAGCATTTTCTGCGCGCTCTCACCGACCGACAGGATCTTGCCGGTCTGCTTATCGACCGCGACAACAGAGGGCTCGTTCAGCACGACACCCTTTCCCTTTACATAAACAAGCACGGAAGCCGTGCCCAAATCAATACCAATATCGCTTGAAAAAATCATACGGTGACAACCAGCCTTTTCACATTCTGCGGGCAAACGCCCGGCCTCTGAAGCAATATATTCTCAGCTATTTATATTATAACTGCATTTTGGGCAAATGCAAGACTCGACCGAAATTTTCACGAATTATTCACGATTCTGCGGGCTGTTTTCCTACATTTTTCGTCACTTTTTTGCAGATGTGGGCGTTTGTGCCAGGCAGAGGAAAAACACCTCGGACGCGCCCATCTGCCGCAGGATATCCACACAGGATGCAGCGGTCGAACCGGTCGCCAGCACGTCATCGACCAACACCACGCGCTTGCCGGTCAGGTCACAGCCTGGGACGGGCGCATAGGTACGGTTGGCATTTCGTCGGCGGGCCGCTGCATCCTTCATGCGCAGCTGGGACTTGCCGAACCACGATCGGCGCATGGTGCGCACACAGGGCAGACCGCTGCGCGCAGCGGCGTGCTTTGCCAGCACGTGTGCCAGATTAAACCCGCGCTTCCACCAGTGTCCGAGTGTGGTGGGCGCGTAGGTGACGAGATCGGGCTGCCAGTCGGGCAGTTTGCGCAGCAGGCTGGCCGCAACCAGACCACCGCCCCACTTGCCGAGCGTCGGTTTGTCATGATACTTGCAGTCGATGAGCACGCGGCGCACCTTGTCCAGATACAGGAGCGCGGCCGCGCTGTCGGATGCGTCCTCGACTGGTTTGCCCTGTTCGGTTCGGTATCGCTCGCGCACCTCCTGTGCACATGCCGGGCACAAAAGACCGCTTCCGGTCAGTCCGGTATGACAGAGCACACAGCGCGGCGGGAAGAATAGATCAAACAGCTTCATACTTGTTCGGGATCAATCATGCGCAAGCGGGTGCGCAATGCCGAATAGCGCTTGTTTCGTGCGTTGGTCTTGACCATGTATTCGATGGCGTCCCCATTGCCCACCAGCACGAGCAGACGCTTTGCGCGGGTGATCGCGGTATACAGAATAGAGCGCGTGAGCAGACGGCGAGACATACCATTGGATACGGCTACAACGACCGCCTCGAACTCACTGCCCTGCGCCTTATGTACGGTCATGGCGTAAGCAAGCTCGAGTTCGCCCAGCATATCATAGGTATAGGTGGCAAATTTGTCGTCAAAGCGCACGATCAGGCATTCCTGAGCCGGATAAATCTGCGTGATCTCGCCCACGTCGCCGTTAAACATGCCCGTACCGGTCTCCGAACCGTCCAGACTCTCCCACACGATGTCATAGTTATTGCGCACCTGCATGACCCGGTCACCCTCGCGGAAGATGGTGTCACCGAACCGCTTTTCCGGCTTACCGGCTGCGGGTGGGTTAAGTGCTTCCTGGAGCATGCGGTTGAGCGGAATTGTGCCTGCACCCTGCCGTCTGGCCGGGGACAGTACCTGAATCTGGCTCGGGTTCAGACCGTAGTAGCGCGGCAGGCGTTCCTTGCACAGCGAGACCACAGTCGCCATGATATCGGCCGCATTGTCCTTTTTCATCACGAAAAAGTCACCGTCCTTGCGCGACGGTGCGGGCATTTGTCCGAGATTGATGGCGTGCGCGTTCATAACGATATCGCTCTGCTGTGCCTGACGGAAAATTTCGGTCAGGGCGATGACCGGCACGCAGCCCGAGCCGATCAAGTCACGCAGGAAGTTACCCGGTCCGACGGGTGGGAGCTGATCGGCATCGCCTACCAATACCAGACGTGCGCCCTGCGGCATGGCCTCGATGAGCGCCTGCATGAGTACCACGTCGACCATGGATACCTCGTCGAGCACGACCACGTCGCATTCGAGCGGATTGGTCGCGCAGCGCTGGAACGCCAGTCTGCCGCCGTTGGCGTACCCGGCTTCGAGCAGGCGGTGGATGGTCTTGGCCTCCATGCCGCACAGCTCGCTCAGGCGCTTGGCCGCACGGCCGGTCGGTGCGGCAAGCAGGACGGTCAGTCCCAATGCCTCGTACAAGTCCAGCATGCCGCGCACGGTGGTGGTCTTACCGGTACCCGGGCCACCAGTCAGGATGGTCACGCCATACTTTGCCGCTGCCACGATGGCTTTGCGCTGGAGCGGTGCATAGTCAATGTCAGAGTCGGCTTCCAGCGAGGCCAGCAACTCCTCGAGATCGAAGTCGTACTGGTATTCGCGCTCAGCCATCACACGCAGGCTGTTCGCCAGATAGTCCTCGGCCTCGTGCATGACGCGCAGATAGACCGCGTCGCGGTTGCAGATGAACTCACGCACGAGCTGGCCGTTACTCTCCAGCCGCAGGATACCCTCCTCGACGCGCTCGGGTTCCATGACGACATCGTCATCACTCAGCAGATCGGCTGCCGCCTTGACCAGCTTTTCTACCGGAATAAAGGTGTGTCCGTTGTCCAAATTAAAGCGCATGGTATACAAAATACCTGCGTCGCACCGCTCGGGGGACAGTCTGGGAATATCCAGATGGGCGGCCAGCTGGTCAGCCATGTAAAACTCGATGCCGTAATACTCATCACACAGCATATACGGGTTTTCGCTCAGTGCGTCGACTGCTGCCACGCCCAGACGCTTATAGAGCAACGGCGTGAGCGAGACCGGCAAACCGTTTTCGGTCAAAAAGTCCATCAGCAAGCGCATTTCGCTCATCTCGGTGAACTGTTTGCCGATATCCCGCGCCTTGCGTGCGGTGATGCCGCGAATCTCGGTCAGGCGCTCGGGTTCGTTTTGCAGCACGTCGAAGGCCTCCGCGCCGAAAGTCTCCGCGATGCGCATGGCGAGCTTGGGGCCGATGCCGCGGATGAGTCCCGAGCCGAGATACTCTGCCACGCCGCGGGCGGACTCGGGCAGGCGGCGCTCGAAGCTGTTCGCCTGAAACTGCTCGCCGTAAGAGGGATGGGTGATCCAGGTGCCGTTACAGATCAGCTCCTCGCCCAGTCCGAGATTGGGGATGATGCCTGTCACCGTGACCTCCTCGCCGTCTCGGGCGAGCAGGCGCAGGACGACATAGCCGTTTTCAGTATTTTGAAACACGATCTGTGTGACCGTGCCATAAATTGTTTGCTGTTCCTGCACGTTGTCGGTTTCCTTTCCAATCCTGTTCGGACTGCGTTCCGGAACAGGAGAAATCCTCGTATGTGGTGCCGGTATCCACCCAGATGACGGTCAGACCGGGCAGAAATGTCCGTTTGGCCTGATCGATCTGGCGCAGAAGCTGTTCGGCCTCGGCGCTGTCGGGATCGAGGTAGAGATACAGCTCAGCTTTGCCGCGCACGCACACTATACTATGAAAGATTATATCATAGACTGTTTTCAAAATGCAAATCAAGCCGGCTGCCGCCAGCATGCCCACTGCGCACTGTGCAAAAAATCCCATGCGCCCGCACCTCCTTACCGCATCCTATGCGCCTTGGGTGCAGTGCGTGAAAGGATAAAAAAAGCCCCTGCCTTTCGGCAGGGACTTTGTATCTTGTCATTGTGAGGCAAGGAAACGAAAATTACTCGTTAACCTTAACAACAACGCCGGAACCTACGGTACGGCCACCCTCACGGATAGCGAAACGCAGGCCTTCCTCGATAGCGATCGGGGTGATCAGCTCAACGTCCATCTCGACGTTATCGCCAGGCATGCACATCTCGGTGCCTTCCGGCAGAGAGATAACACCGGTTACGTCGGTGGTACGGAAGTAGAACTGGGGACGGTAGTTGTTGAAGAAAGGAGTATGACGGCCGCCCTCTTCCTTCTTCAGAACGTAAACCTGGCCCTTGAACTTGGTGTGCGGATGAATGGTGCCGGGCTTAGCCAGAACCTGGCCACGCTCGATATCGGTCTTCTGGATACCACGGAGCAGAGCACCGATGTTGTCGCCAGCCTCAGCGTAGTCGAGCAGCTTGCGGAACATCTCGATACCGGTAACAACGGTCTTGCGGGGAGCGTCCATCAGGCCTACGATCTCAACTTCCTCGGACAGCTTCAGGATACCACGCTCTACACGGCCGGTAGCAACGGTACCACGACCGGTGATGGAGAATACGTCCTCGACAGGCATCAGGAAGGGCAGCTCGTCGTTACGAACCGGATCCGGGATATAGGAGTCAACAGCGTCCATCAGCTCACGGATGCAAGCATACTCGGGAGCGTTGGGATCGTTGGACTCGCAGGTCAGAACGTTCAGAGCGGAGCCACGGATTACCGGAACGTCGTCGCCCGGGAACTCGTAGGTGGACAGCAGCTCACGGATCTCCATCTCAACGAGGTCGAGCAGCTCGGGATCGTCAACCTGGTCAACCTTGTTCATGAATACAACAATGTAGGGAACGCCTACCTGACGAGCGAGCAGGATGTGCTCACGGGTCTGGGGCATCGGGCCGTCAGCAGAGGAAACAACCAGGATAGCGCCGTCCATCTGAGCAGCACCGGTGATCATGTTCTTAACGTAGTCAGCATGGCCCGGGCAGTCAACGTGAGCGTAGTGACGCTTAGCGGTCTGATACTCAACGTGAGCGGTGTTAATGGTAATGCCGCGCTCCTTCTCCTCGGGAGCCTTGTCGATTGCGTCGTATGCCTGATACTCAGCATCGCCAGCCATTGCCAGAACCTTGGTGATTGCCGCAGTCAGAGTGGTCTTACCGTGGTCGACGTGACCGATGGTACCAATGTTAAGATGCGGCTTATTACGTTCAAATTTTTCCTTAGCCATTTGAGAAAGCCTCCTTGTGTGTTTTTGGAATCGCTCTTATTGCAAAGAACGATCATCTAGAATAAGAGTCCAGTGATAAGACTATTCTAAAATACTTTCGCAAAAAAATCAACTATTAGTTGTCGTTTTTATTGCGTGCGTCGACAATTTTATCCTGTACAGACTTCGGAACCTCAGTGTAGTGGCTCGGCTGCATGGTGTACTGGCCACGGCCCTGGGTGCTCGAACGCAGAGCGGTTGCGTAACCGAACATCTCAGACAGCGGAACTGCTGCGGAGATTGCTTCTACGCCGCCGCGCGGCTCCATACCCTGGATCTGACCACGGCGAGCATTCAGGCCGCCGATAACGTCGCCCATGTAGTCCTCAGGAACCATTACGTCAACCTGCATGATGGGCTCCATCAGAACCGGATCAGCCTTGCGCATTGCTTCCTTGAACGCCATAGAACCAGCGATCTTAAACGCCATTTCAGAGGAGTCGACTTCGTGGAAGGAGCCATCGTACAGAGTAACCTTGACGTCAACAACCGGATAGCCGGCCAGAACGCCTGCCTGCATAGCACCCTGGATACCCTGGTTAACAGGCTCGATATATTCCTTCGGGATGGCACCGCCGACGATCTTGTTGATGAACTCGTAGCCCTTACCGGACTCGTTCGGCTCAACGATGATCTTGACGTGACCATACTGACCCTTACCACCAGACTGACGAGCGTACTTCATATCGACGTTCGCGTCGCGGCGGATGGTCTCCTTGTAAGCAACCTGCGGCTCACCTACGTTTGCCTCGACCTTGAACTCGCGAAGCAGACGGTCAACGATGATCTCGAGGTGCAGCTCGCCCATGCCGGCGATGATGGTCTGACCGGTTTCCTCATCGGTGTAGGTGCGGAAGGTCGGATCTTCTTCTGCCAGCTTAGCCAGCGCGATACCCATCTTCTCCTGACCAGCCTTGGTCTTGGGCTCGATTGCAACGCGGATAACCGGCTCCGGGAAGTTCATGGACTCCAGGATGATCGGGTGCTTCTCGTCGCAGAGGGTATCACCGGTGGTGGTATTCTTAAAGCCTACTGCCGCAGCGATATCGCCGGAGTAAACCATGTCGATATCCTTACGGGAGTTAGCGTGCATCTGCAGGATGCGGCCCAGACGCTCGCGCTGACCCTTGGTAGCGTTCAGTACAGAGGAACCTGCACCGATGGTACCGGAGTAAACGCGGAAGAAGGTCAGACGACCTACATACGGGTCGGTCATGATCTTGAACGCCAGAGCGGAGAACGGAGCCTCGTCAGAAGACGGACGCTCGTCCTCTTCCTCGGTGTCCGGGTTAACGCCCTTGATTGCAGGAACGTCGGTCGGAGCGGGCATGTAGTCAACGACTGCGTCGAGCAGCAGCTGAACGCCCTTGTTGCGGTAAGCGGTACCGCACAGTACAGGGATAATCTGTACGTTGCAGACGCCCTTACGCAGAGCAGCCTTGATCTCCGGGATGGTCAGCTCTTCGCCCTCGAGGTACTTCATCATGAGATCTTCGTCGAGCTCAGCAACAGACTCGATCAGAGCGTCATGGTACTCCTGCGCCTGATCCATCATGTCTTCCGGGATGTCCTCATCGCGGACGTCCTTACCGAGGTCATCATAGTAAACCTCAGCGCGCATGGTGATCAGGTCGATAACACCCTTGAAGGTGTCCTCAGCGCCGATCGGCAGCTGAATCGGAACCGCATTACACTTCAGGCGATCCTTCATCATGTCAACAACATTGAAGAAGTCAGCGCCCATGATGTCCATCTTGTTGACGAACGCCATACGCGGAACGTGATACTCGTCAGCCTGATGCCAAACGGTCTCAGACTGCGGCTCTACGCCACCCTTTGCGCAGAATACGGTAACAGAACCGTCGAGTACGCGCAGGGAACGCTGTACCTCAACGGTGAAGTCAACGTGACCCGGGGTGTCGATGATGTTAATGCGGTGATCCTTCCAGTGACAGGTGGTAGCAGCGGAGGTAATGGTAATACCACGCTCCTGCTCCTGCTCCATCCAGTCCATGGTAGCGGTACCGTCATGGGTATCGCCGATCTTGTAGTTTACGCCGGTGTAGTACAGAATACGCTCGGTCGTAGTGGTCTTACCGGCATCGATGTGCGCCATGATGCCGATATTTCTGGTTTTTTCAAGCGAATACTCTCTAGGCATATTGGCTCTCCTTTCAAATTCCTGCCGCTAATTAATAACGGTAGTGAGCGAATGCCTTGTTTGCCTCTGCCATCTTGTGCGTATCCTCACGCTTCTTGACAGAGCCGCCCAGATTGTTGCAAGCGTCCATGATCTCGCCAGCCAGACGCTCGCGCATGGTCTTCTCGCTGCGTGCGCGGGAGTACTTGGTGATCCAGCGCAGGCCCAGGGTCTGACGACGCTCCGGGCGAACTTCCATCGGAACCTGGTAGGTAGCACCGCCTACACGGCGAGCCTTAACCTCCAGAGACGGCATGATATTTTCCATCGCCTCGGTAAAAACCTCCAGCGGCTCACGACCGGTCTTGTCGCGAACGATGTCAAAAGCACCATAAACGACCTTCTGCGCGACACCCTTCTTGCCGTCGAGCATGATAGAGTTTACCAGCTTGGTGACGAGCTTGGAGTTGTACATCGGATCGGGCAGAACGTCTCTCTTGGGAACATTTCCTCTTCTTGGCACTTTACTTCCCTCCTTCATATAGAAATGATTTCATTGGTACTCGGCACATTCTTCTCGTGCCGTTTTGCGCCTGTCCGGGTTTTCACTCGGAAAAACAGGACAAAGCGGTGGGCCGGTCTGCTCAAGGTTTGGGCAGACCGAACGGTTGCTTTGTGAAGCTGTGAAAAGCTCTCAAAGACTTTGATGCAGACAAATTTCCGGCAGGTTTTCGTAGAGACCGAGGACGAGGGCGCGGGGTTTAAGCCGCGCAGTCATCTATCGAACAATACGGAAACGAAATGCGGATTACTTGCCAGCCTTCGGGCGCTTTGCGCCGTACTTGGAGCGAGCCTGCTTGCGGTTTGCAACGCCCTGGGTATCCAGAGTGCCGCGGATGATGTGGTAACGTACGCCAGGCAGGTCCTTTACACGGCCGCCGCGAACCATTACAACAGAGTGCTCCTGCAGGTTGTGACCGATACCGGGGATGTAAGCAGATACCTCCATACCGTTGGTCAGCTTTACACGAGCGATCTTACGCAGTGCAGAGTTCGGCTTCTTGGGGGTCATGGTCTTAACGGTGGTGCAGACACCGCGCTTCTGCGGAGCAGACTGCTCGGTGGTCTTCTTCTTCAGAGAGTTCAGACCAACCTGGAGAGCAGGAGCGGTAGACTTTGCAACAACGGTCTCACGGCCCTTACGAACGAGCTGGTTAAAAGTAGGCATTCTATTTCCTCCTTCTTTCAAAGATATTCTATATTAAACAGGTTGCCCTGTTTAATTAGCAGATTTGAGCAGGGTTACAACGGCAGCGCCGACATCAATGCCGGCGGCGTCTCCGAGTTCGACCATCGTGGGAACTTCGGAAAGCTCGACACCCAGTTCGCAGCACAAGTCACGGATCGGACGGATCACACGCTGTTCGGCGTCATCAGCCACAAAAACGGTCTGCGCGTTTCCCTCGCGGATTGCCTTTTTTGACTGTTTTACGCCGACGACTTTTGCCGCCTGCGATAATTCAGAAAGCATATTCTAACCTCCTATACCGCATACTCCTACAGTATACCCCCCAAACGCCCCCAGGTCAAGCATTTTTTCTCGATTCCCTTTTTTTCACAAGAAAATCGCTCTAGAGCCCGTCCGACCTGTCTATTTTTCCCTTTTCACTCTGATAAATACATGAATTTTTCAGAGTTTTTCCGGCGAATGCGGTCGGTTTCCGGGATTTGCACCCGTGATCGACACAAAAGCAGAGGTTTTGCAAACAGTATGCAGTTTGTCTGTCAGTTTAGAAAGAGCCCCGAAACTTAGGTTTCGGGGCTCTGCTGTTGCGTTTATGGAAAGCAGGTCAATCAGTCGAGATTGACGGTCTGCTCGTAGTGACCTTCGCAGTACTCGCTCATACCGGAACCAGCCGGGATCAGCTTACCGATAATAACGTTCTCCTTCAGGCCGAGCAGCGGGTCAACCTTACCCTTGATCGCAGCCTCGGTCAGGACACGCGTGGTCTCCTGGAAGGAAGCGGCAGACAGGAAGGACTCGGTTGCCAGCGATGCCTTGGTGATACCCATGAGGGTCGGGCTGCAGGTTGCCAGCTTGAGATCGGTTTCACCAGCGTCGATGCGTGCCTGTACCTCATTGTTGTAATCCTCGAACTCGAGCAGGTCGATGACAGAACCAGGCAGTACCTTTGCGTCGCCTGCGTCCTCAACCTTAACCTTACGCATCATCTGACGAACGATAACCTCAATGTGCTTATCGTTGATGTCTACGCCCTGCTGACGGTAAACCTTCTGGACTTCCTTAATCAGGTAGTCATGAACGGCACGCGGATCGCGTACGCGCAGGATGTCGTGCGGGCTGAGTGCGCCGTCGTTGAGCTGCTCACCCTGCTCGACGTACTGACCATCCTCGACACGGATGCCGGAGGAAGAAGCCAGCTGATAAGAACGGGTGTCGCCGTTCTCGGTGTTGACGATGTTGACCGTCTTGAGCGTAGTGCGCTTGGACTCCTCGATGTTGACACGACCGGAGATCTCTGCCAGCGTTGCAACCTTCTTGGGCTTGCGTGCCTCGAACAGTTCCTCGACGCGGGGAAGACCCTGGGTAATATCCGAACCTGCGACACCACCGGTATGGAAGGTACGCATGGTCAGCTGGGTACCGGGCTCACCGATGGACTGTGCAGCGATGATACCAACTGCCTCGCCCAGGCCGCACGGATCGCCGGATGCCAGGTTCATGCCGTAGCAGTGGGTGCAGACGCCCTTGCGTGCGCGGCACTCCAGAACCGAACGGATCTGAATGCGGGTGATGCCCATTGCGATGATCTTGTCAGCGTCAGCCTCGGTCATCATGTGATCCTTGGAGATGACCAGGTTGCCGTCGTTGTCGTACAGGTCGTCAACCAGGTAACGACCGATGAGACGCTCGTGGAACGGCTCGATGGTCTGGTTGCCTTCCTTAATATCCTCAACCCAGATACCCTTGGTTGCGCCACAGTCGTCCTCACGGATGATGACATCCTGCGAAACGTCAACCAGTCGACGGGTCAGGTAACCGGAGTCTGCGGTACGCAGTGCGGTATCGGCCATACCCTTTCGAGCGCCTCGTGCAGAGATGAAGTACTCGAGTACGGACAGACCCTCACGGAAGTTCGACTTGATCGGGATCTCGATGGTCTTACCGGAGGTAGATGCCATCAGGCCGCGCATACCTGCCAGCTGACGAATCTGGTTGATCGAACCACGCGCACCAGACTCTGCCATCATGTGAATGGGGTTGTAGCGCTCCTTCTTCATGTTGTCCTGAAGCTTTGCAGCAACCTTCTTGGTGGTCTCTTCCCACTCGTGTACAACCAGACGGTATCTCTCATCGTCGGTGATGAAACCGCGCTTGTACTTACGGTCGATCTGTGCAACCTTCTTCTCGGACTCCTGAACCATGAGCTGCTTCTCGTCCGGAACCAGCATGTCGGCGACGGCTACGGTCAGTGCACCCTTGGTCGAGTACTTATAGCCCATTGCCTTGATGGAGTCCAGAACCTCAGCGGTCTTGTTGAAGTCGTGTACACGGATGCAGCGGTCGATGATCTTACCGAGCTCCTTCTTACCGCAGGTAAACATGATCTCGAGATCGAGCAGGTTCTCGTCGTTTCTCTCGACGAAGCCCAGATCCTGCGGGATGCGTGCGTTAAAGATCAGACGGCCAACGGTTGCGTCAACCACGCGGGAGACGGTCTGACCGCCGATGACGCGGGTCATACGAACCTTGATCGGTGCATGGATGCCAACGACGCCGTCGTCGTATGCCAGCATAGCCTCATCGGGCGATGCAAAGATCTTGCCTGCGCCCGGCTCGTCCGCCTTGTCGATGGTCAGGTAGTAAGAACCGAGGACCATATCCTGCGACGGAACGGTAACCGGCTTGCCGTCCTGCGGCTTTAGCAGGTTGTTTGCAGACAGCATGAGCAGACGTGCCTCAGCCTGTGCCTCAGCGGACAGCGGTACGTGAACTGCCATCTGGTCGCCGTCGAAGTCCGCGTTAAATGCGGTACATACCAGCGGATGCAGACGGATTGCACGACCCTCGACGAGCTTGGGCTCGAATGCCTGGATACCCAGACGGTGCAGGGTCGGTGCACGGTTCAGCATAACCGGATGACCCTTGATGACGTCCTCGAGAACGTCCCAGACCTCGGTCTTTGCGCGCTCGACCATCTTCTTAGCCGACTTAATGTTGGATGCCAGACCGTCCTTGACCAGACGCTTCATGACGAACGGCTTAAACAGCTCGAGCGCCATTTCCTTGGGCAGACCGCACTGCCAGATCTTCAGATCCGGGCCGACGACGATAACCGAACGGCCAGAATAGTCAACGCGCTTACCGAGCAGGTTCTGACGGAAACGACCCTGCTTACCCTTCAGCATGTCGGACAGCGACTTGAGGGCGCGGTTGTTCGGGCCGGTAACCGGGCGGCCGCGGCGGCCGTTATCGATCAGGGCGTCAACTGCTTCCTGCAGCATACGCTTCTCGTTGCGCACGATGATGTCGGGCGCACCCAGCTCGAGCAGACGCTTCAGACGGTTGTTACGGTTGATGACACGGCGGTACAGGTCGTTTAAGTCGGAGGTCGCAAAGCGGCCGCCGTCCAGCTGTACCATCGGACGAATTTCCGGCGGGATGACCGGAACAACGTCCATAATCATCCACTCGGGCTTGTTGCCCGACAGGCGGAAGGATTCAACAACCTCCAGGCGCTTGATGATGCGCATGCGCTTCTGGCCGGAAGCGTCGCGGAGCTCATTGCGCAGCTCCACGGACAGCTTCTCAAGATCCAGCTGCTGCAGCAGCTTCTTGATGGCCTCAGCACCCATCATTGCCTCGAAATCCTCGTCGTACTTTTCGCGCATGTCGCGGTACTCGGTCTCGGTCAGGATCTGCTTGAGCATGAGCGGGGTGTCACCGGGATCGGTAACGATATAGTTTGCAAAGTACAGCACCTTCTCCAGGATGCGCGGGCTGATGTCCAGAATCAGACCCATGCGGGAGGGGATGCCCTTGAAATACCAGATGTGGGAAACGGGCGCTGCCAGCTCGATATGGCCCATGCGCTCACGGCGCACCTTGGCACGGGTGACCTCAACGCCGCACTTATCACAGATCTTGCCCTTGTAGCGTACCTTCTTGTACTTACCACAGTGGCATTCCCAGTCCTTGGTCGGTCCAAAGATGCGCTCGCAGAACAGGCCGTCGCGCTCGGGCTTCAGGGTGCGGTAGTTGATGGTCTCGGGCTTCTTGACCTCGCCGTAAGACCACTCACGGATCAGCTCGGGCGAAGCCAGACCGATTTTAATGGCATTGAACGTGTTATATCCCATAATTTAGAAAGCTCCTCCTGTATCCGCGTTATTCGTCAAAATCGCCGTCGCCGTAGTTGTCTTCTCCGGCGAAATCATCGTCTTCACCGGCTTCTACAGCTGCGCTGTCGAATGCGTCGAGATCGGTGTCTCCATCTTCCGCGTCGTTGATGGCAAAGCCCGCTGCTGCGAACTCCTCATCCGAACCGCTTGCCGGAACCTCAGCCATCGGACGGCCGAAATCTACCTCGTCGTCCTCGTCCTCGGACAGCTCGATGACTTCCATGTTCTCGTCGAGTACCTTGATATCCAGGCACAGCGACTGCAGCTCCTTAACCAGAACCTTGAAGGACTCCGGTACACCCGGCTGCGGAACGTTGTGACCCTTGACGATTGCCTCGTAGGTCTTGACACGGCCGGTGATATCGTCCGACTTAACGGTCAGGATCTCCTGCAGGGTGTAAGCGGCGCCGTATGCTTCGAGCGCCCAAACTTCCATCTCACCGAAACGCTGGCCGCCGAACTGTGCCTTACCACCCAGAGGCTGCTGGGTAACGAGCGAGTACGGACCGGTCGAACGTGCGTGAATCTTATCATCAACCAGATGGTGCAGCTTGAGGTAATACATATAACCAACGGTAACGCGGTTGTCAAAGCGCTCACCGGTACGGCCGTCGTACAGCCAGCTCTTGCCGTCTGCATCGTAGCCAGCCTTGACCAGCATTTCCTGAATGTCTTCCAGAGTTGCACTGTCGAATACCGGGGTCTCAACCTTCCAGCCCAGCTTCTTAGCTGCAAAGCCCAGATGCACCTCAAGTACCTGACCGATGTTCATACGCGAAGGTACGCCCAGGGGGTTCAGGACGATGTCAAGCGGGGTGCCGTCTGCCAGGAAGGGCATATCCTCCTGAGGCAGGATGCGCGAGATAACACCCTTGTTACCATGTCGGCCTGCCATCTTATCGCCGACCGAGATCTTACGCTTCTGTGCGATGTAGCAGCGGACAACCATGTTGACACCAGGTGCCAGCTCATCGCCGTTTTCACGGGTGAATACCTTAACGTCAACGACGATACCGGACTCACCGTGCGGTGCACGCAGCGAGGTATCACGAACCTCACGTGCCTTTTCACCGAAGATTGCGCGCAGCAGGCGCTCCTCGGCAGTCAGCTCGGTCTCGCCCTTCGGGGTAACCTTACCGACCAGAATATCACCAGCGTGAACTTCCGCACCGACGCGGATGATGCCGCGCTCGTCGAGGTCGCGCAGTGCGTCCTCACCGACGTTGGGCACGTCACGGGTGATCTCTTCCGGTCCGAGCTTGGTGTCACGCGCTTCGGACTCGTATTCCTCGATGTGGATCGAGGTGTAAACGTCATCACGTACCAGACGCTCGTTGAGCAGAACGGCGTCCTCGTAGTTGTAACCTTCCCAGGTCATAAAGCCGATCAGTGCATTCTTACCGAGTGCAATCTCGCCCTTATCGGTCGAAGGACCGTCAGCCAGAACGTCGCCCTTCTTGACACGCTCGCCCAGATCAACGATCGGACGCATGTTGATGCAGGTCGACTGGTTGGAGCGCAGGAACTTGGTCAGGTGGTAGGACTTCTCCTCACCGTTGTCGTAGCGGACAGCAACTTCGCGAGCGGTCGAACGGGTAACGACACCGTCGCCCTCAGCCAGCGGGATGATACCCGAGTCAACTGCTGCCTTGTACTCCATACCGGTTGCAACAACCGGAGCCTCGGTCTTGAGCAGCGGCACAGCCTGACGCTGCATGTTCGCGCCCATCAGTGCACGGTTTGCGTCATCGTGCTCCAGGAAGGGGATAAATGCGGTTGCGACCGATACCATCATGCGGGGCGATACGTCCATGAGGTCTACATCCTTGCGGTCAACCTCGATGATCTCGTCGCGCATACGGCAGGTGATACGCTCGTTCTTCAGGCAGCCGTTCTCATCGAGCGGCTCGTATGCCTGACATACGATGAACTCATCCTCGACGTCAGCGGTCATGTAGCGAACCTCGTCGGTGACGCGGCCGGTTGCCTTGTCGATGATGCGGTAGGGTGCTTCGATAAAGCCGAAGTCGTTGATGCGCGCATAGGTTGCGAGGTACGAGATCAGACCGATGTTCGGACCTTCAGGGGTCTCGATCGGGCACATACGGCCATAGTGGCTGTAATGTACGTCTCGAACTTCCATCGATGCGCGGTCACGCGACAGACCGCCGGGACCCAGTGCGGACAGACGGCGCTTGTTCGTCAGCTCTGCGAGGGGGTTGTTCTGATCCAGGAACTGCGACAGCGGAGAAGAACCGAAGAACTCCTTGATCGCTGCGGTCACAGGACGGATGTTGATCAGAGACTGCGGGGTGACGGTATCCATATCCTGGATGGTCATGCGCTCGCGGATAACGCGCTCCATACGGGAGAAGCCGATGCGAACCTGGTTCTGCAGCAGCTCACCAACGCAGCGCAGACGACGGTTGCCCAGATGGTCGATGTCGTCGGTCACGCCTACACCGTTGCCGATGTTGAGCAGGTAGCAGATGGTTGCCAGAATGTCGTCGACGATGATAGTCTTGGGGATGAGGTCGTGGATGCGGGTCTCAACCGTCTGGCGGAGCTCGTCGCCGGTCACGCCGGAATCGATGATCTCCTTGAGGACGGTGAAGCGAACCTTCTCCTTGATGCCCAGATCGTCAGCCGTCATACCGCCGAGGTAATCGCTGAAGTCGTTGACATCAACCATACCGTTGCCGAATACATGTACCGGACGGCCGTCGGAGGACTCCAGAATGACCGAGTTTACGCCGCGTGCAGCAACGTTGACCGCCTGCTCACGGGTCAGGATGGTGCCTTCCTCTGCCAGAATCTCGCCGGTCATCGGATCGACTGCCGGGGTCAGCAGCTTGCGGCCAACCAGACGGCGTGCGATATTCAGCTTCTTATTATACTTGTAACGACCAACCGCAGAAATATCGTAGCGGCGGGTGTCGAAGAACATGGCATCCATCAGGCTGGTAGCCGACTCAACAGAGGGCGGCTCGCCCGGACGCATTTTCTTGTAGATCTCGATCAGTGCTTCCTCAGCGGTCTTGGACGGATCGCGCTCGAGGGTTGCCAGAATGCGCTCGTCCTCACCGAACATCTCGAGGATCTCGGCGTCGGTCTTGACGCCCAGCGCACGGATGAGCGAGGTAATCGGAATCTTGCGGTTTTTATCGATACGAACGTAGAATACGTCGTTCATATCGGTCTCGTACTCGAGCCAAGCGCCGCGGTACGGGATAACCGTTGCCGACAGGATTGCCTTGTCGGTCTTGTCGAGCTCACGGCCGTAGTATACGCCGGGAGAACGAACGATCTGCGAAACGATTGCGCGCTCCGCGCCGTTGAAGATGAAGGTGCCAGACTGGGTCATGCGCGGGAACTCGCCCATGAAAATCTCCTGCTCCTTGATCTCGCCGGTCTCCTTGTTGCGCAGACGAACGCGCACCTTGAGCGGGCATGCATACGTTGCGTCTCTTGCCTTGCATTCCTCGATGCTGTACTTCGGCTCGTCGAGCGAGTAATCAAGGAAGGTCAGTTCGAGGTTGCCGGTGTAGTCGGTGATCGCAGAGACGTCCTCAAAGACCTCGCGCAGGCCGGTGGCCAGGAACCACTCATAGGACTTCTTCTGGATTTCGATCAGGTTGGGCATCTCGAGGATTTCCTCGATGCGCGCGAAGCTCTTTCTTGTGGTCTTGCCGTGCTGTACGTCTTTCACCATCATGTTGAACCCATCACTCCGTTTCTGAATTTCCGTGGACTTCATACGCCCGGAGGCGTGGCTATTTTTTCTCAATAACTCTTGCGCTCTTTTGAAAAGCGTGCTATTATGAAGATGGTTATCGGAAAAATTATCTTCATTTCGATAAGCGATTTATTATACCATATTTTCCAAGGTATAGTCAAGTGTATTTTAGACAAAAATACAGACGGTTTTCTTGTGGAAACCGTCTTTTTTGTTGCATTTTCAGGAGGTATGAACTGTTTTGCGTCTTTCCCGTCCCCTTGCACTGGTCTGTGCAGCCATCCTGACAGTCTCTTCGGCTTCTGCACTGACCGCTACCCGTTCCAATCAAAACATCTACGTTTATAACCAAAAATCCGACCTTTCTTCCTACGATGTAAACGGAAATAATTACGTCCGCGCGCGCGATTTTGCCCGTGTCACCGGCTGCTCGCTCGTGTATGATCCGGACACCTCTTCCATCTCCCTGACCTCAGGTGAATCTTACGATGCGTCGGTTGAGAGCAACCCAGTCGAGACCGCATCCAAGGCCTACGCCCGTCCGACCCTGCAAACGGTCTATATCAACGGCCAGAAAACCGATATTCAGGGATACAGCATCTCGGGCTATAACTACTTCAAACTGCGCGACCTCGGCCGTGCGTTTGACTGGTCGGTGGTCTACAACGGTGCGCAAAAGCGCGTCGAGCTCAACCCCGAACGTCCTTATTTTGAAAAACAGGGCAACACCATCGTCTATATGTACCACGCCTTCACCGAAGACCCCAATCTGCTCGCTGCACACCCCGATCTGTACACGTCCCCGTGGAAGCTGCGCTGCGATATCCGCGACATGCGTGCGCTGGGCTACGAGCTGATTTCGCTCGAAGATTACTATGAAGGCAAGACACAAGCCAATAAAAAATACTTTATCATCACGATCGACGACGGTTATATGAATAACTACACCCTCGCCTACCCGGTTCTGATCGAAGAGAAGGCTCCAGCGTCCATCTTCACCATCGTCCGTGAGATGGAAAACGAACAGGGCAACTACTTCACCGCCGCACAGGCCAAGGAAATGGAGGAAAGCGGCTACGTGAAGGTGTACAGCCACAACATCGATCACATCGACTGCACCACGGTCAGCGGCCCGGAATTCAACCGCGAGCTGGAACGCGCTTACGAGTCGCTGCGCTCGGGCGCGAAGGAGCTGTTCTTTGCCTACCCTTACGGCTCGTACAATACCAGCACCTACGTCAACGTCCGTGACAACGGCTTCCGCTTGCAGATGGTGCAGAAGCGCAAATTTGCAGCCGATGATATTCTGGTACGCCAGAATGTATGGTACACCAGCAATATGGCATCACTGGTCAAGAAAGCACCGAAAAACTAAAGACAGGAAAAGAGCGCGGACGCAATCAGTCCACGCTCTTTTTTATGCGCTTTTTCCCGGTTCCAAAACCGTGCCCCGCAACTCCTGCGGCTCAATCAGGGCGACGATATCTTGCATCACTTTCTCTTGGTCAAGCACCCATCGCTTAAATGATCCACCTTCACCGAAAACAAAGCTCTCATTGCCCAAATTCACTTCCCAAAGTCGTCCATTTTCTTCCAACGCTATAACAAGATCGATACAAACCGGATTTTGAAAGTATGTATCATAATTGTACAAAGTCTGTCGCTGCTTGCTTTCACACAGAACTTCCAAAATGGCTGCCTCATTTAAATTCCCAATCTGTTTATAATGACCATCACCCTCAAATTTATTGCGTGCCAACACCACATAGATCTTTGTATGCTCCAAATCACGTATGATTGGCTTAGGTGAAAACAGGTATCCAATCGCACCAATCACTATTACGACTGCTACACCAATTTTTGACCACAATTTTTTTGCACCCATATCCAAAGCACCTTACCGCAGCACTCTTCCAAAATTCTAGCTATATTCCAATATTTGTTTCTAACTATTTCTTTACTAGATTGTATCCTAAGTCTCTTTCATTTGTAAATCGTCAATTTCCATAGATTTGTCAAGCGCTTTTTATGCACAATTATGACTGCCCGTCTATCCCACACAGCAATCTGCGTTCATATAAAAACCGCGCTCCGATTGTTCGAAGCGCGGTTTATCAATACAAGAAGAAAAATTAGAGCACCTGGGACAGGAATTCCTTGAGTCTGGGGTGCTGAGGATTGGTAAAGAAGGTCTCGGGGTCGTTCTGCTCTGCAATCACGCCGCCGTCCATGAACAGCACACGGGTTGCAACCGAACGCGCAAAGCCCATCTCATGGGTAACAACAACCATGGTCATGCCCTCGTCTGCGAGCTCCTTCATCAGGTTCAGAACCTCACCGACCATTTCCGGGTCGAGTGCCGAAGTCGGCTCGTCAAACAGCATCACGTCAGGATTCATCGCCAGCGCACGTGCGATCGCGATACGCTGCTGCTGACCACCGGACAGCTGCTTAGGGTAAGCATTCGCCTTGTCCGGCAGGCCGACACGCGCGAGCAGCTCGAGTGCACGCTTGTCCGCCTCTTCCTGGCTCATCAGCCCCAGCTTAACCGGTGCCAGCTTGATGTTTTCCTTGACGGTCAGGTGCGGGAACAGGTTGAACTGCTGGAACACCATGCCCATCTTCTGACGCATCTTGTTGATATCGTTCTTGGGGTCGGTGATATCAACACCTTCAAAAGTGATGGTACCACCGGTCGGCTGCTCGAGCAGGTTCAGGCAGCGCAGGAAGGTCGACTTACCCGAACCGGACGGTCCGATGATAACGACCTTTTCGCCCTTTTCGATGTGCTCGTCGATGCCCTTGAGCACGCGGTGCGAACCATAGGCTTTTTCCAGCTTTTTAACGTCGATCACTTTCGCGCAGCCTCCTCTCAAAGATTGCCAGCAGCTTGGTCATAATCAGAACGATGACCAGATAGATCAGCGCAAGGCTGATGTACGGTACCAGCGGCAGATAGGTCTTGCTGGCAATAACCTTTGCTGCCTGGGTCAGATCCTGTACCGAAATGACCATAACAACCGAGGTCTCCTTGACCAGGGTAATCATCTCATTGCCCAGTGCGGGCAGAATGTTCTTGATTGCCTGCGGTACGATGATGTAGCGCATGGTCTGGACGTAGTTCAGACCGAGCGAACGGCCGGCCTCCATCTGTCCCTGATCGACAGACATGATACCCGAACGGACGATCTCAGCAACGTAAGCGCCCGAGTTGATACCGAACGTAATGACCGCGCAAACGGTTGCCTCAGCCGAACCCAGCTTGGGCACCATGATAACAAAGCCCATCAGCAAGAGCTGAACCATGACAGGGGTACCACGAATGACCGTCAGGTACAGCTTGCACACTGCATTGAGTACGCGGAGTACAACACCCGGACGGGTGCGCTTGGAGTCGTGCGCCGAACGCACAACCGCAATGAGAATACCGACAACAATGCCCAAAATCAATGCGCCGAGCGCAATGATGAAGGTCGTCTTCAGGCCATTGAGCCAGAATACGCGCCAGCGGTCTTCAAAGACAAATGTCTGAAAAATCTGATAGATGATATTTTGCAGACCCTCAGGCAATCCCTGCACCCAAGCGGGCATGGTCGTTACCCAATCTGCAAACGTTACAAATCCCACCGATTCATACCTCCTTTTTTCTATTTCCGGGAAATGTTAAGGGACGGAACAAGGGGCGGCATGAGCCGTCCCTTGTTTTTGCTGCTATTTTTGTGCAAATTACTCGTGGATGTAGTTTGCAATGATCTCGTCGATGGCGCCGTCAGCCTTGAGCTCTTCCAGAGCGGAGTTAACCTGGTCGAGCAGCTCGGTGTTGCCCTTCTTGACAGCTGCTGCGTAATCCTCAACAGCGTACTCGGTGTCCAGAATCTTCAGACCCTGGTTTGCCTCAACGTAAGCCTTTGCCGGCTCGTTATCGATAACAACTGCATCGATCTGACCGTTTACCAGAGCCTGGGTTGCAACAACACCGGACTCAAAACGCTGTACATGCTCCTCGCCCAGGTCGCCGGTGCAGTAGATATCACCAGTGGTGCCGGTCTGTACGCCTACGGTCTTGTCTGCCAGATCCTCAACGGTTGCAATGGCGGAATCTTCCGGAACGATGATGGACTGGATACCGGTTGCGTAGGACTCGGTGAAGTCAACCTGCTCCTGACGCTCGGGGGTTACGGTCATGCCAGCCAGAACGATATCGATCTGATCTGCGCCCAGTGCCGGAATCAGGGAGTCAAACTCCATGTTGACGATCTCCAGCTCCTTGCCCAGCTTATCTGCAACTGCCTTTGCAATGTCAGCGTCGATACCAACAACGTTGTTGTTCTCGTCTACGGTCTCGTAGGGCGGGAAGGTTGCGTTGGTACCCATGCGCAGGGTGCCGCCCTCAGCGCTGGTGTTTGCCTCGGTACCTTCGGTCTGGGTCTGATCTGCGGTGCTGTCCTCAGCCGGGGTCTCGCTGCCGCCGCAAGCGGTCAGTGCACCGGTTGCCAGCAGGGACATTGCGAGCAGTGCTGCTAACTTCTTCTTCATTGTATTTTCCTCCTTGATAACATCCTCAATGTTTGATCGAGTATTATTATACACCCATTTACATAAATTGCAACCGCTTTTTGCACAAGTTTTACCGCCAAAGAGACAGTTTTTACAAGGAATTTCCGGTCAAAATCGGCGTTTTTTACAAACATCCCCGGCTTTTTTCCGGAAACCGCATTTTTTCTGTATAAATATTCATTCGTTGTATTCTTTTCCTCACCGTATGCGTGCACAAAAACCTATCCCTGCACCCAGTTTTATGATATAATGAGAAATATTCTGTAAAATACGCGCCGGAGGAGATCATGTTATTCAATTCTTATTTATTCATGCTGATTTTTCTGCCGCTGTGTACCGCAGGCTGGTATTTTTGCGCAAAGCGCGGCATGCCGCGTCTGGGCACGCTCTTTCTTTTGGCACTGTCCCTGTGGTTCTATGCCGCAAATGACGTGCGCGGTCTTATCGTCCTGCTCGTCAGCGCTGTGGTCAACTGGCTCATCGGACGCCGCCTGACCCAATCGCCCAAAAAGCCGCTGCTGGTTTTGGGACTGATCTTGAACCTTGGCACGCTGGGTGTGCTCAAGTACACGAACTTTGTGCTCGAGAACGTGTCCAGCCTCACCGGTACCACGATCGGCCCGGTGTCCCTGCTGCTCCCGCTCGGCATCAGTTTCTTCACCTTCCAACAGGTCGCCTATCTGGTCGACGCCTATCAGGGCAAGGCCGAGCGCTATACATTAGATGAATACGCGCTCTTTGTCTCCTTCTTCCCTTATGTCACGAGCGGCCCAATCGCCTTTCACAGCGAGATCATTCCGCAGCTGCGTGACCCCAAGCGCCGCACGCTGGATTGGGAGAACATCGCACGCGGACTGACGCTGGTCAGCTACGGTCTGGCTAAAAAAGTTTTGCTGGCTGACACGCTCGGCAAGGCAGTCAGCGCTGCCTGGACCGATGTTAGCAGTCTGTCCACCTCGACCGCACTGGTTGCCATGCTGTCCTACACCTTCCAGCTCTACTTCGATTTCTCCGGCTACTGCGATATCGCCACCGGTGCCGCCCGCATGATCGGTCTGGATCTCCCGCGCAACTTCGATTCTCCCTATCGTTCGTGCTCGATCACCGCATTCTGGAAGACTTGGCACATGACCATGACCCGCTTTTTCACCCGCTATCTGTACATTCCGCTCGGCGGTTCGCGCCGCGGATTTGTGCGCACCTGCATCAACACTCTCGTGGTCTTTCTGGTATCCGGTCTGTGGCACGGTGCAAGCTGGACGTTCATTATCTGGGGCGGTCTGCACGGTCTGGCGCTGACGCTGTCCAAGATTCGCGACCGCTACACTGACAAGCGTCTGCCCCGTCCGCTCGGCTGGTTCATCACCTTCCTGTTTGTCAATATCGCATGGGTCTTCTTCCGTGCACCCAGCCTGACCGCGGCGCTGACCTTCCTGTCCAAGTTCTTCTCCGGCTGGACACGCCTGCCCTATACCTTATATTCCTGCTTTATGACCACCGAACTCAAGGTCGTCAATCAGGTGCTCGGCCTGCAAAGTGAGACGCTCGGTCTGACCGCAACCGTCTTCTTCTTGGTTCTGTCGCTTGTGCTCTGTCTCATGCCGCGCAACGCACTCGACCGTACCCTTGGCGAGCGCTTCCAGCCGTCCGGCATCCAGCTGGCCGTATCGTCCATTCTGCTCGTCTGGGCAATCCTGTCCTTCACCGGCGTGAGCACCTTCCTGTACTTCAATTTCTAAAGGAGGCCAACCATGTATCGAAAGTATGTCCTTCGCCTGATCGGTGTGGTCGTCGGCCTGCTTTTGCTGTCCGCCGCGACTGTCCTTGTGCTCGACCCGGCGTTCCAGTATCACCTTCCCCTGCCCGGCATCGAAGCGACCTACACCAATGAGCGCTACCAGAATGCCGGTCTGATTAAAAATCAGGACTATGATTCGGTGTGCATCGGCTCGTCGGTCACCTCCAACTTCCGTGCGAGCTGGTTTGACGAACGTTTCGGCGGCAAGACGCTCAAAGTCAGCTATCCAGGCGGTACATTCGCGGACTTCGACATCGCACTCGAAACCATCTACGCCACCCACGACATTGAGCGTGTCTACTGGAGTCTCGATCCCCGTCTGCTGGCTGCCGACCCGCAGGACAGCGAGTCCATGCCCACCTATCTCTATGACTTCAACCCGCTCAACGATATCCAGTATCTGCTCAATAAGGATATCCTGCTCGAGTCCTGTGCGCAGACCGTCCTCGCCACGCTGACCGGAACCCATACCGATCTGGACGAGGCCTTTGTCTGGGAGACCGAAAGCACCAAGTACGGTCTGGATGTCGCCATCGCGTCTTACGAGCGTCCCAAGGATATCGGATTCCAGTACGACCGCCACGTCTTTAACGAAGACCTGCGCAAGAATCTGGAAATCATCGATAAATGGGTAGACGGTCACCCCGAGACCACCTTCTACCTCTATTTCCCGCCCTACTCGACGCTGTACTTTGACAGCATCAAGCGTCAGGGACAGATTGACGCCATGATGTTCCTGCTCTACGACACGGCCAACCGCTATAAGGATAAAGAAAACGTCAAGTTTTACAGCTTCATCGACCAGAACGCCATTACCACCAACTACGACAACTACACCGACATGGTGCACTACCGCAGCGAGGTCAACCGCTACATTGTCGATTACATGGCCGACAATCCGCCGCTTGACGCTTCGGGTGTCGAGGCGATGGCAAGCCATCTGCGCTCGCTCATGGCAAACTACGACTTTGACAGTCTCTATCCCCCGTCTGTACAAGATAAATATAAGTAAACGCAAAAGGAGTGCCGCACAATCTCGTGCGACACTCCTTTTTGATAGGAAGTAGAAGTAATCGATTAGCGCTTGTTATAGTCGGGATGGGTCGGCATGAACCATCCGCTGTGCTCGGTGTGCAGCAGCGTCTCGGCCAGTTCGGACAACGGCTGTCCCAGGTACTCGCGATAGAGCGCCTGCACGTCGGGGTTTTCATGCGAGAAGCGCAGGTTTGCGACCTCGTCCAGTCCGTACAGCACCGAACCACGGCTGTATGCCAGTTCTTCTCCGTCGTGGATGGGCTGACCGCCGCCGCCTGCACAGCCGCCCGGACATGCCATGACCTCGACAAAGTCATACCGGACACGCTTTTCGCGCATGGCTTCGATCAGTCTGCGGGTATTGCCCAGTCCGCTGACCACTGCAACATGAACGGGTGTGCCTGCGATGTCAAAATCGGCTTCACGCCAGCCCTTGTCACCGCGCACATCGCGGAAAGCATCGGCAGGCGGATTCTCGCCGGTGACCATATAATAAGCAGTACGCAGGGCAGCTTCCATAACACCGCCGGTCGCGCCAAAGATCACACCCGCACCGGTGCCCGTACCGAGCGGCGAATCGCACGCTTCTTCGGGCAGATTTTTGACATTGATCTGATCGGCACGCAGCATGCGGTCGACTTCACGCGTGGTCAGTACCAGATCGACGTCCTTGCCATAGTCCTCATTCTGCATGGTGCTGAGATCGCACTCGGACTTTTTCGCCAGACAGGGCATGATGGAAATGCAGAACAGTTTCTTGGGATCAACGCCGATCTTCTTGGCAAACCAAGTCTTAGCCGTTGCGCCGAACATCTGCTGCGGCGACTTGGCCGAGGACAGGAGTGCGGTCATGTCAGGATACTGCGACTTGAGGAAGCGCACCCAGCCCGGACAGCACGAAGTGAACATGGGACCGTTGCGCAGTGCGCCGCTCTTCAGACGCTCGAGGAACTCCGCGCTCTCCTCCATGATGGTCAGGTCAGCCGAGAACGTGGTATCAAAGATATAGTCAAAGCCCATCCGACGCAGCGCCGCGGTCAGACGGGCGACCGTCGCCTGCTCAGGTGCCAGACCAAAGGCTTCGCCCCAGGCTGCACGCACAGCCGGTGCAATCTGGACAACGGTCACGATATCCGGATCAGCCAGCGCGTCCAGCGCACGCTGTACGTCGTCGCGCTCGCGCAGCGCACCGACCGGACAATGGGTGATGCACTGGCCGCACAGGGCACAGTCGGCATCCTTGATGCGGCGATTATACGATACGTCGATGGTCGAGCGGCCGCCCGAACCGGTCAGCTCCCAGATGCCGAGCGACTGCATTTTCTCACACACCTGCACACAGCGCATGCACTTGATGCACTTCTTGGCATCGCGGTACAGCGGGAAGGTGGTCGTCCACATGGCGTGGATGCCGTGCGGCAGGTCTTCCTCGTAGGGATTGACCAGAATGCCCAGATCGTTCGCGAGCTCCTGCAATTTGCAGTTGCCCGAGCGCACACAGGTTGCACAGTGGCAATCATGCTGGGACAGGATCAGCTCAACATTGACCCGTCTGGTCTCACGAGCACGGGGCGAGTTGGTATGTACGACCATGCCCTCACGCACCGGATTGTTGCAGGCGGTCACCATACGGCGCTCGCCCTCGACCTCGACGCAGCACACACGGCATGCGCCGATCTCGTTTAAGTCCTTGAGGTAGCACAGGGTGGGAATGACGATTCCGGCCTGCGCCGCCGCTTCCTTGATGGTCGTGCCTTCGGGCACGGATACGGTGATTCCGTTGATCGTTACGTTTACCATCTTTCCTGTCTCCCTCCCTTGAAATTGCCGTAGCCAAAGTGATCGCATCGCAGGCAGCGCGAAGATTCCTGCATGGCCTCGCCCTTGGTCATGCCGAGAGATGCCAGCTCAAAATCGCATACGCGCTCGGCTGCCGGACGGCATCCGGGCTGCACACGGCCACAGGCCGGAGTATTGGTCAGACGAGCAGGCGGAACGGTCACGTCCGCACTGATCTCGTGATGGAAGCCCAAGAATGCGTCGATGTTGGCCGCCGCGACCTTGCCGGCAGCGACAGCACGAATGACGGTTGCAGGGCCGGTGACTGCGTCGCCGCCGGCAAAGACCTTGGACTTCTCCTTAACGAAGGAGTCGGGCAGCGCCGAGATCGCACCGCGCACAGTCGGGATACCAGCCTCCTCGAAGGTCTTGGAGTCAATACCCTGACCGATGGCCACGACCACGATGTCGCAGGGCGTGTGCAGGTCGGGCAGACCGGCGTTAACCGGACGCGGACGGCCGTCCTTGCCCACCGGGCCGATCTGCTGGGGACGGGTGACAATCGCGCAGACGTTGCCCTGTTCGTCGGCTTCAATGGCAACCGGTGCCTGAAGCGGCATGATCTCGCAGCCTTCCTCGGCTGCCTCGGCGATCTCGTCGGCCAGTGCGGTCATGTCCTCTACGCGGCGGCGGTACATGCAGGTAACTGAAGCCGCGCCCAGACGGCGCGCGGTGCGGGTTGCGTCCATGGAGACGTTGCCGCCGCCGATGACGACGACGTGTTTGCCCGTGAAGTCGGGTGCTTTGCCGCTGCCGGTTGCGCGCAGCAGCTCGACTGCCGATAGCACACCCGTGCTGTCCTCACCCGGAATACCGATCTTTTTATCGTTCTGCGCACCGATGGACAGATAAATTGCGTCAAATTCATCTTCCAGACGCTCAAAGGAGATATCTTCGCCGATGCTCACACCGGTATGTACCTCGACACCGGTGGACAGAATGCAATCAATGTCGGCATCGAGCACAGCCTGCGGCAAACGGTAATCGGGAATGCCGTAGCGCAGCATGCCGCCGAGTTTTTCCAAACGGTCATAGACGACAACCTGATGCCCCATCAGCGACAGGAAATACGCTGCGGACAGACCGCCCGGGCCGCCGCCGATGACCGCGATGCGTTTGCCCGTCGAGGGTGCGCAGGCCGGAGCCGGAACCACACCCGCGTGCTCGACCGCGTAGCGCTTGAGGCCGCAAATGTTGATCGGTGCGTCCACCATGCTGCGGCGGCATCTTGCCTCACAGGGATGCTCACAGACGAATGCACAAGTGCTCGGGAACGGATTGTCCTTACGAATGAGGCGTACCGCGTCAGCGTAGCGCTTTTCGTTGATGAGCGCGATATAACCCGGAATATCCACACCTGCCGGACACAGAGAGACACAGGGTACCGGCTGAGTCAGTCCGGTGATACAGCGATGATTGACCACGTGCTCAACGTAATCCTCTCGGAAGCCCTGCACGCCGCGCAGCACCATCTCGGCTGCCTCGGCGCCAATGGCGCAGTCGGACGAATCGGCAATGACGCGCGCGGTCTTTTCGATCAGGTTGATGGTTTCAAGGTTCGCCTCACCGTCAAGCACCGACTCGACCAGTCGGGTCAGCTGTCCCAGACCGATACGGCAGGGCGAACACTTGCCGCAGGTTTGCGCGTGGCACAGACGCAGGAAAGAGAGCGCCATGTCGACCGGACACAGTCCCGGAGGGCTGGCGGCAATGCGGCGTTCTACGTCACGGTAGAGCCCTTCCACCACGGTCTGTGCGCGGCTGGGCGTCTCGATGTACATTCTGCTCATAAGCCAAAGATTTCCCCTTTCGCTCTAAAATATTTTCTCTCCATTCTCGTTGTGATAAACAGAACACCGGCACAATCAGGACTCTGATCGGTCGGTGAACAGCGTAAAATGACTGCGCTGGAAATCCAGCAGTCCTTCCCGTTTCATACAGCTGAGCACCTGAGATAGGGCACTGCGGTCAACAGACAGGTAGTCGGCCAGCTCCTGGCGGTTAAACGGAATATCAAAACTGGAACTGCCCTGCGCTTCGGCCTGATCGGACAGATAAGCGAGCAGTTTCTCTCGGGTCGTGCGTCGGGAAAGGTGATCGATCTTGCGGGAAAGCATCAGATTTTTGCCTGCAAGAATGTGCATGAGGTTGTTGACCAGACGCACATGGAATGCGCAGACATGGGTGCACATGGTCAGTGCCTGCGCAATGTTGATGAAGAGCACCTCACAGTCCTCGGCTGCAAGGACGCTCACGGTGAGCGGTGCGCCGGGTGCACAGGCGTAGGATTCTCCGAACAAGTCGCCCGCAGCAGACTCGCCCAAAATACTCCGATTGCCCCAGAAGTCATCGCGCAGGATGACCGCTCTGCCGCTCAGCACCAGTCCCACACTCTGTACCCGCTCGCCCTCATGCCAGATCACCGCATCCTTCGGATAGGTGCGGCGCACCGGCCGCAGACAGCCGAGCAAAGCCTCTATTTCCTGCTGTGTAATCCCTGCGAACAGGGCACAGTGCTGTAAACGCTCGATCATATCGCCCATCTCTCCCTCTCGCTCTGACCTGTTTTTCCCAGTATACCGCGTTCCCGCAGGCATGTAAAGTAATTTTTGACCAAATGGTAAAATTCTTTGTGAGAAACAAGCATTCATCTGTTAAATTTGCAACAAAGTCTTTGCAGCTGTCCGCAGCATCTATACGCGGCACAGTCTCAAAATAGACAGTAAGATGCAATCGATTCCCCATTGTGAAAGGCCTGACAAAAACGAACAAAGCCACCGGGCAAACCGGTGGCTTTGTCACAAGGATTTTAGAATTTGAGGATGATTCAGGGGGTAGAACATGTTCCCACGCGTTCATACAGTGGGAGCATATCAAAGAGGGGGATGGTCAGGAGTTGGCACGCATCCGATTCAAGGGGTTCCGGACGCCTCCTGACTACGGTTATTATTATATCATGTCTTTTTCTTTTTGCAAGCGCTATATAACCAAATATTCTCCAAAATTTTTGCGCGCGTTTTTGTTATATTGTACAACATTCGTGCATTTCCTCGCCTTAACCACCATACGGGTATATCCGTCGATAGCGCCACACGCAGAAAATAGACACGCAAAGCGCCAATCCCTCGGCAATCGGTGCGGCAAACCATACGCCCGTCACGCCAAACAGCGCCGCCATGAGAATAATACTGCCCGACAGGAAGAACAGCGTGCGCAGGAAGGACAGGAACGCCGAGACGCGCCCATTGCCGAAGGCGGTGAACAATGCCGAAGCAAACAGGTTGCATCCCTTACACAGGTAGCTCAGGCCGTAGCAGCGCAAGCCCTCGACCGCAAGTACATATACCGCGCTGCCTGCCGGTGTAAACACGGTTGCCAGCGTACCGCCGAACAAACGCGTGCCCAGCGTCATACAAATACCAACACACAGGCATAACAGCACGCTCAGACGGAAAATTTTGCGAATATTGGCCTTGTCCCCTTTTCCATAGTTGTAGCTGATGAGCGGTGCAACGCCCATCGCATAGCCCAAACTGACCGCGACCAGCACAAAGTCCAAGTACAGCACGATCGCGACCGCGGCCACGCCGTCCTGTCCCAGCAGGCGCATCATGGTGATGTTAAACAGGAATGTGGTCACGCTCTCGGATAAATAGCTGACCATCTCGGACGATCCGTTTGCCGCCGCGTGCGCCAGCTGCTTCCAGTTTCGGGTCGGACGTACCAGACGAAAAGCTGCCTTGGCGTAAAATCGGAAATAGCACAGGCCGAAAATCGCCGGAATGCAGAAACCGATTCCAGTCGCGATGGCTGCGCCAGAGATGCCCCATCCAAAGACACCCATAAACACCAGATCGAGCACGACATTGACGATACCGCTGCCGACCGTCAGAATCAGTCCGAGTTGCGGCTTGCCCGCGGCCACGATCAGGGTCTGAAACTGGATTTGCAGCATGCTCATGGGCAGAAAGCAAACGACCGGAAAAGCGTAACCGTAGCAGTACGGGAACAGTACGTCATTGGCACCCAGCATGCGGATGATCGGCCGCAGGAAAATGAGCACCAGAGCGGTGAAGACAATGCCGATGACGATGGTGACCGACAGGACGAAGGAGAAAATCTCATTGGCTCCCTTCTGGTCGCCCTGTCCTAGTTTGCGCGAGACAATCGCGGTCGTACCCGTTCCGAACATGGTGCCCAGGGCGACCACAACGCCCAGAATGGGATACACAACATTGATGGCTGAAAATGCCTCGGTTCCGACCAGATGCGACACCAGTGTACCGTCGACCACGGTGTACATGGACAGTACAATCATCATAACGATGGATGGCAGCGTAAAGCGCAGCAGAAATGTCGGTGTGATCGGGTGATCCATTGCATGTTTCACGGAGGCTCCTCCTTTTCTTTCTGTTCTGTCCTCCTATTCTACCATCTGCCGCCCTGCTTGAAAAGGGACAGACTTGCGGCGTACATGCAAAACCGCCTGACCGTCTGCAACCGTGCAGGCGGTCAGGGCAAAGGCCAACGGACACGCCTGCCCTGCGGCAAAAGGGGCTTGTATGCAGAATCCTCCGTCTTCCGGCTGACAACGCACCACACCGTTCATAATCAGCGCGTCCAGCTTGACATCTCCGGTCACAGCCGGTCGGCTTTCTGCCAGTTCACTGCCCTCCCCGGTATCCAACACATAGCGCGTGGGCAGGCTGTCTGCCGTGTATCCTGCCGTGCGCAGCGCATACCACGACAGCGTGCGCTGGACGCGCAGGCTGTCCCCCACCGGTTCGGCCACGTCGATGCGCAGCGGCGCACAGCCGTCCCGCAGACCGTACAGCCGCAAGATGTCATCGGTCTGCACCCGGCATTCGGCCACAAAGCGCACGCCGTCACTCTGCACCTCGACCTGTATCTGTCCCACAGTCTTTCCCCGATACGATACCTCCATGCGCCGCCCTCCCCTTTCCGCGCACACAAAAAGCGCGTATCTACTTCTCATAGATACGCGCTTACCGTTCTTTTTATGCCACCGAATAATCGCCCGAGATCAGCACCTTGGTGCGCTCGCTCGCCTGCAAGCCCGCCGACTGGGTCGTCGCGGTGTACAGGGCGTACAGGTCAAGCGCCTCGCCCTCGGACAGCTCGCCCACCTCGGACAGGTTGACCAGTCCACGGCCGCCGCTCTCGACACAGGTCGCCGCACCGCTGCGCAGTACGACCTCTGCCCCAGCTGCGAGATAAACCTTCTGTCCCGCCGACAGCGTCAGCGACTGCCAAGTGCCGCTGTCTGCTGCTGTGCCGCCGCCTGCGGCCGACACACGCTTTAAGAAGGTCTCGTCCGACGCAACCGCTGCCGCTGCCGCTGTGATGCTCTCGTTGAGCTTCTGCGACAGTTCATTGATGCGTGCCGACAAAGTATTCGCCTGTGCGTTTGCCGCGTTCTCAGCCGTCTGCATGGCCTTGGGCGTGATGACCGCATCCAGATAGCTCTGGGTCACCAGCGGATCGTCCGATGACCCGGACTGCGCCACCGCAAAATAACCCGACACCAGTAGGCAGACCATAAGCACGGCTGCGGTCGAGGTGATAAATCTCTGTTGTTTTATCTTCATCCCATTCACTCCGTTGTCTGTTTATCCCTGCGGCGCGCCCGATGCGCCCAGCCCAAAGCTGACCGCCAGTGCCTGATCGATCCGCCGCATGTGATCTGCGTCCAGTGTGCCCATTTTCTCGCGCAGACGCTTTTTGTCCAGGGTGCGGATCTGCTCCATCAGGACAACCGAATCCTTGGTCAGACCGAACGAGCGCGCACCGAGCGAGATATGTGTGGGCATTTTTGCCTTGTTGACCTGCGAGGTGATGGCGGCTGCGATGACGGTCGGGCTGTATCGGTTGCCCACGTCATTCTGGACAATAAGTACCGGCCGGATGCCGCCCTGCTCACTGCCGACCACCGGACTGAGATCAGCATAGTAAATATCTCCGCGTTTGACTTTATGTTCCACGCTGTTCAACCTCCGTTTTCTCAATAGGACTTTGTACTCCTATTTTCCCCGCATCGGAGGCAGATATAACCGTACCAAACCGGAATTTTTTAGGTGTCTTATAAGTACACGCGCGGGATGCGGTGCGATACCGCGCACAGCACCTCGTAGGAGATCGTACCCGCCGCTTCTGCGAGGGTGTCTGCGGTTACTGCCGCGTCACCGAACACGGTCACAACGTCGCCGCGTGCTGCCTTCACGCCCTCAGGCAGGCGTACCATGAGCATATCCATGCACACACGTCCGATGACCGGAACGGCCTGTCCGTCCACGACGACAGCCGCACGGCCCGAGCAGGCACGCAGATAGCCGTCGGCGTAGCCGATGGCTACAACCGCCTCGCGGATGGTCTCCTCGGTGCGGTAGGTGCAGCCGTAGCTGACCAGACGATCCTTTTCCAGCTCACGCACCTGCACGATGTGGGTCTTGACCGTCATAACCGGACGGACGTTGATACGCACCGGATTTGCCGGGTCGGGCTGGTAACCGTACAGGATGATGCCCGCGCGCACCATGTCCAGATAGCTGTCGGCATACTGCACGACACCGCCGCTGTTGGCACAGTGCTTGATGGGCAGCGGCAGACCGGCCTGTTCCAGACCGTCGCATACCTTGCGGAACAGTTCGAGCTGCTTGTGGGTAAATTCGATGTCCTCGGGCGCTGCCGTATCCGCAACCGCGAAGTGCGTAAACGCACCGCCGACCTCGATGCCGGGCAGCTTGGCGATCTCCAGCAGTTCGTCGATGGTCTGCTGGGTGCGGTTTGCCTGGAAGCCCAGACGGGACATGCCGGTGTCCAGCGCAAAATGTACCTTGATCGGCTTGCCCTCTGCGACAGCCGCCTGCGAGAACAACTCGGCGGTCTCACGGTCGTAGACCGGGACGGTGATCTCATGGCGCACGATGGCCGGCATATCAATGACATCGACATAGCCCAAAATAAGAATCGGCGTGCGGATACCTGCCGCGCGCAGCTCGAGTGCCTCGTCACCGGTTGCGACGCCAAAGTACGCCGCACCACGTCGTTCCAGACAGTGTGCGACCGGCACTGCGCCGTGTCCGTACGCATTTGCCTTGACGATGCACAGCACCGGACGGCCTGCATGTTTTTGGATGACGTCAAAATTATGTTCCAGAGCGGACAGATCGATCTCTGCCCATGCCCGGTTCTGATTCATTGCCATTTCGGTTCTCCTCGTTGTTCACTGGAATTGCTCAAAATACAGCGTCAGCTGTTTGTCCCCGTCGCAGTACAGTTCAGCATAGACCGGCGCCATGGTGTCGGGATTTACCCAGACGGTCTTGGCGATGGCCGGTGTCTGGTCGGCGGTCTCGTAGTGCAGGCGCACCGCAGTGATGTCTCCGACCGGCTCGGTGCTGACCTCGGTCGGCTCACCTGTGCGCAGATCGTACAGCAGATCGGCGATGGCATCCGCCGGTGTTAGTCCGGGGATGTTGCCCCCGCCAAACATCAGCTCAGCCTCAGCATAGCGCAGCGTAAACGCGTCCGCATGCTCGCCCGAGATCTCGACCTGCACACCCGCAATGCTCTCCGGGGCAGTGATTGTCAGTAAATCGTTATCCTCTTTATTATACTCGTAATCGACCTCGTATTCCAGCGCAGAATCACCGAAATCTGATAAAATTTTAGCGTGTGTTTGCGCTGATTGTAACCCCTCATAATACGCACGCACGGTCTCCCCTGCCGGCGGGGCAGAACTGCCACAGCCTGTGAGCAGAACGAGCAGCAAAACACACCCAAACAATCGCTTCAGCCGTCACCACTCCCTTGTATTGTACTCGTGCAGTACCTCGGGCAGGACTCCCAGCATGTCGGTCGGTGTCATACCGTATTCGCTCAGGCGATTGGCGCATACATCACCGCAGCGTCCATGCAGCCATGCACCGACTCGCGCCGCGTCTGCCGGACGCAATCCCTGACCGATCAGTGACAGAATCATACCGGCCAGCACATCGCCGCTGCCGCCCTTGGCCATACCCGGGTTTCCGGTCGTGTTGCATGTCACCGTGCCATCCGGCGCGGCCACGACCGTCCGGTGCCCCTTGAGCAGCATTACACAGCCATAGCGCACGGCAAACGCTGCCGCGTCCTCTGCCGTCGGGTGGTCGATGCCAGTCAAGCGCGAGAACTCTCCCGCGTGCGGTGTCAGCACAACCGGATGCGCGGTACTGCACAACTTATCTATATGTCCGCCCAGCGCGTTTATGCCGTCGGCATCCAAAACGATTGGACAAGGAAGCGAGGTTAGTGCAGTCAGAGTCAGTTCGCGAAACGCAGCAAAGTGTCCCAGACCGGAACCGATCAGACAAGCCGCGCTGCGCTCGGCGCGATGCAGGGCATCCTGCCAGTTATCCTCGGTATAGGGATAGATCACCGGCTCGTTGAGCTTGACCGCCAGAATGGGATAGATGTCTGTGGGAACGGCCAGCGTCACAATGCCGCTGCCCATACGCACCGCACCTTGGGCGGCAAAGTACGGCGCACCGGTATAGCCGCTCGAGCCACAGAACGCCCACACCCGACCATAATCATTCTTGTTGCTCTCCGGCTTCCGGCCGGGCAGTAAGGCATCTACCTGTACCTTGGTAAAGCGCTCTATTTGCATCAAAAATCGCCCTCCAAAAAAATCCAAAAAAATTTTAAAAATAGTGTTGACAAAAAGGCCTGTTATAGATATAATAAAGAAGCTGTCAGCGAGAGTCAAGAAAAAACGACAGCGAACAACAAAAAATCGAGGTGTGGCTCAGCTTGGTAGAGCGCTTCGTTCGGGACGAAGAGGCCGCAGGTTCGAATCCTGTCACCTCGACCATCTTAACAGCATTCAGTAAATCTGGATGCTGTTTTTTCATTTCTGCATAAATTTTTCGTCAGGATTCGAACCTGCTTTTAATCGCGCCGCGAGCCGAAACCACACCGAAGGTGTGTGTTTCGAATCCTGTCACCTCGACCTCGTCGCTGTGGACGTCGTATCCCTCGCAGCGACTTTTTCAAAGTCACTTCTCGCTCACTTTGTCACAGCTCCTCTTCCAACACGACCCGCTGCGCTGGGCTCGTGTCGGAGCCTATTACAGCATTCAGTAAATCTGAATGCTGTTTTTTCATTTCTGCATAATTTTCCGTCAGGATTCGAACCTGCTTTTCATCGCGCCGTGAACCGAATTCACACAAGCGCCATTTTTGCGAATCAGGAGTCTTCCCGCATTGCCAACACACAAAGCCAATGTTTTTTCTGATTGTGATATACCGTGACATCGGAAAATCCAGCTTCTTCCAGAAATCCCGACAGCTGCGCTTGGTTGAAAATTCGCAGTCCATCGATCGCAGACAACCACTTGTCATCTCCAGCCTTCATCCCATCCGACTCATTCACGATCAGGAATGTTCCACCCGGCTTTAAAATCCGATACACTTCCCGAAAACTTTCGGTCGGACCAGGCCAGAAATACACCGTTTCAAACGCGGTAACCAAATCAAACCTTGCATCCTCAAAAGGTAATTTGGACACATCCCCCTGCACAATGCGGCAGCGTCCTTTTTGTATCTCGCGCCGATTGACCCGTCTGGTTTTTTCCACGGAGATTTCCGAGTAGTCCAGCGCAGTCACTTTGGCAGTCGAATATCTCTGCAAAAGTGCCCTGACATTTCGTCCACCGCCGCAGCCTAGCTCTGCGATCTCCGCAATTCCTGTTTGCGGCAGATATTGCATTCCCCAATCCGCAACTTCAGCATGTGCACGATTCATACCGGCAACCATCCACCTGCCCAACAAACCTTCGGGCTTGCGGGTATTACCGAAAAATGATTTCAAAATTCCCATAATGACCTCCAAAAAGCATTTATAGTTAGTTATTGCTAACTTATATTTACTATACCCTCTTCCCGCAGAAAAAGCAACTAAATATACGCTGTATGTGATGCAAACAATCTTTTATGAACACTTTCAGTATTTGCTGTCAATTTATAAATTCTTCTGTTATCTCTTGAATTTTTTCAAAAAAATGCTTGACAAATCATGTTTCCGCTTGTATACTGTACTCAATTAAATTCCTAAACCGATGAAAAAGAAGAGTACCCGAAATTCGGATTCGCACAGAGAGCCGCGGCATGGTGGGAGCGCGGTCGAGGATGGTTCGGGGAATGGACTTTGGAGGGCAGATCGAACGGGTCAAATTTTGACCTCAGTAGTGCGACGGGGACTCCGCCCGTTATCAGTGGAGCCTGCATTGATCTCGATGCAGAATTTGAGCGGACGTATTTTATACGTCAATCCGGGTGGCACCGCAGAGGTTTCAGCGCCTTTGTCCCAGAATTGTTCCTTGGGACGATGGCGTTTTTTTCATGCCTTCTTCCCGCAATCAACCGATTTATAAAGGAGTGTATGAACATGACCAAGATTCCCCATCGTCTGTATTTGACCGAAGACCAGATGCCCCAGCAGTGGTTCAATCTGCGTGCGGTCATGAAAGAACAGCCCGACCCGATGCTGCATCCGGCAACCCTCCAGCCCATGACCGAACGCGATCTTTATCCCATTTTCTGTGAGGAACTCGCCCGTCAAGAGCTGGACGAAACCCATGCTTATATCGATATTCCGGAAGAAATCCAGGAAATCTATAAAATGTACCGTCCTTCCCCGCTTATCCGTGCTTACGCACTGGAAAAGGCGCTGGGAACCCCGGCAAAGATCTACTACAAGTTCGAGGGCAACAATACCTCCGGTTCGCACAAGCTCAATTCGGCGGTCGCGCAGGCTTACTACGCTAAACAGCAGGGTCTGTCCGGCGTGACCACCGAGACCGGTGCCGGTCAGTGGGGCACCGCGCTGAGCGAGGCGTGCAGCTACTTCGATCTGACCTGTGACGTATTTATGGTCAAGTGCTCCTATGAGCAGAAGCCCTTCCGCAAGGCAGTCATGCGCGTCTTTGACGGCAGCATCACCCCTTCCCCGTCCACGACCACCGAGGTCGGCCGCAAGATTCTGGCCGAGCATCCGGACACTACCGGCAGCCTGGGCTGCGCCATCTCGGAGGCAGTCGAGGCTGCTGTCAAGAGCAACGGTTCCAAGCGCTATGTACTGGGCTCGGTGCTCAATCAGGTACTGCTGCACCAGTCCATCATCGGTCTGGAGAGTAAGATTGCTATGGAACAGCTGGACGAATACCCCGACATCGTCATCGGCTGCGCGGGCGGCGGCTCCAACCTGGGCGGTCTGATTGCGCCGTTCATGGCCGACAAGATCACCGGCAAGTCCAATCCCCGTATTATCGCCGTCGAGCCCGCTTCCTGCCCGTCTCTGACCCGCGGCAAGTACGCATATGACTTCTGCGACACCGGCAAGGTCACACCTATGGCGCGCATGTACACGCTGGGCAGCGGCTTCATCCCCTCTGCCAACCATGCAGGCGGTCTGCGCTATCACGGCATGAGCCCGATTCTGTCCAAGCTGTATCACGACGGCTACATGGAGGCGGTCTCCTACGAGCAGACCAAGGTATTCGATGCCGCCGTCCTGTTCGCAAAGCGCGAGACCATCCTGCCCGCGCCCGAGTCCGCACACGCCATCCGCTGCGCGATCGACGAGGCACTCAAGTGCAAGGAGAGCGGCGAGGCCAAGACCATTCTGTTCGGTCTGACCGGCACCGGATACTTCGACATGGTTGCCTATGAAAATTATCTGAATGGCAACATGAACGACTATATCCCGACTGACGCTGATCTTCAGGTCGGTTTCGACTCCCTGCCCGACATCCCGCAGAACAAGAATATTTGATAGAAAAAGCGCACGGTTCAATAAACCGTGCGCTTTCGTTTTAATAAGATTTGATCGCCCGTCGATTGTAGCAGAACATACCGATGGACACACCACAGATGATGCAGTAGCCCAGAACGCTCAGCCAGTCGGGAATCTGACCGAACAGGAAGAATCCCAGAATGGCAGCAAAGACGACCTGCGAATAGTCGAAAACCGAGATTTCGCTCGCCGGTGCGTTGGAATAAGCCGCTGTGATCGAGAACTGACCGCCAGCCGCTGCAAAACCTGCACCCAGCAGGCTGAGGGTCTGCGCCAGCGTCATTGGCTCGCCATGCATGAGCAGCCAGGGCACAACCGACAGACAGGAAAAGCCGGAAAAGAAGAATACGATATATGCACCGCGTTCCTCACGCTGGCTGAGCGCACGTACTGCCGTATACGCTGCACCCGCACACACGCCACCGACAAATCCCACCAGTGCCGGGAAAAATTCGGTCAAATCAAAGCTGGGCTTAATGATACACAGCGCACCGCCAAACGCGACGATGATCGCAGCCGCCTGCACCGGTTTGACCTTCTCATGCAGAAAGATCAGCGAAAAGATAATCGCAGCAAACGGCGACAGCTTGTTGAGCATGGACGCATCGGACAGCAGCAGATGGTCGATTGCATAATAGTTACACAGAATACCAATCGTGCCAAAGCTTGCACGCACAATCAGAAGCGGTAAATTGCCCTTTCTCCAGCGAAATCCACCGCCCTGCCGCATCAGAATGATCAAGGCGAACACAAATGCAACTGCATTTCGGAAGAAACTTTTCTGCACCGGCGGCAGGTCACCCGCCAGCCGAACAAACGCGTTCATCAGTGCAAAACAGAATGCCGAGCACAGAATAAACAGGATACCTTTGGTTTTTGAGTTCACGTTTCCCACACCCTCCCCGTGTTTTCATGGTATATTTTATCTATATGTATGATACCACGCAGATGTTTTTTTCTCAAGGCTCTTGCACGCCTTCTAAAAATCTGCTATAATATTTTAGACGCCGGTATGATGGAATTGGTAGACGTAGCGGACTCAAAATCCGCCGGTGGCGACACCGTGCCGGTTCGACTCCGGCTACCGGCACCAAATAATCCGAAAGCGTATGTAATATCGCCATATTTATTCGGAATTATATTGAAAAGGGACTGATTTTATCAATCAGTCCCTTTTTTCTTACTTCATTGCCTTTGCCAGTTTCTTGACCAGTGCTTCACCATACTGATAATTCAGTAAATAGCGAATGGTCTGGTCTTCCAGTCCGGCCTTCTTCTTGATCGTCTGAGCCGCAATCATCGTCTCTGCATCCTCTGATGCAATCGGTGCTTCCGGTACGCCCAGCGTCTTGAGGATACCCCTCGCATACGCTCTGCCGAATGCCTGCTGCTCTTGGGCCGTATCGAAAGCCGCACGATCCTTGGCATTGTCAATAAATCCAATCTCAGCAATGACTGCCGGACAGGCCGTATCCCGAATGAACGCATAATAGTCACGGCCCGAGCTTCCCTCTCTGGTCTTACAGCCTCGGCTATTCTGCCCCAAGGCTTTGACTTCCTGCTCAATAGCCAGGGCAAGCGATTTGCCCTTACCACCGCCGATCGTATAATACGCCTCAAAGCCATCGCCGCCACCGGCATTGACATGAATATCAAGCGCCAGATCGGGAGCATAGTCGTTGCACTCGCGCACTTCCTCGTTGACGGGGTCGTTCTCATCCTTTACACGACTGAGCTTAACCAGCACACCATGCCGTGCAAGCTCTTCCTGACAGGCCAATGCCATTACAAGGGTCATATCTTTCTCGCGATAACCGTCTGCCACCGCGCCGGTATCCGTGCCGCCATGACCTACGCCCAAAAATACCTTATATGCCATTTTACATACTCCTTTCATTTACCTAACTTCGGCAGCTTCGGTAAGCCAGTCAGCCGACGCAGCGTATTTCCGGTGCTGCTGCTCGAAGATGGCTTTGATTTACTGCCGCTGGACGAAGTTTTTTTGCTGCTGGAAGATTTGCCGCTGGATGACGGTGCTTTCCATCCAAATGCCCCGCATACCGCGCCTATCTGTGCCGTGGTAAAGCCCTTATCACGCATTTCCTGCACAATATCATCTTTTTTGTAAGTATACGAACCGTCTGCATCCTTGGCATTCTTCATATCTTTGATCTCATAATACCTCTCGATCGACAAGCCGGACTGTTCCAGTGCTCCTGCATAAGCCTGCTCATTTTTACCGCCGTTCTTGCGCATCATTTCAAACGTATAGTTCTCCGATTTGGCTGGATTCATATTGAAATACTTGAAGTCGTTCTCAACCTGACCGCGCACATCATCCGACAGTCCCATCCCATCCAGATACATGGAGAACGCAGTCGCCTTGGCCTGTGCCTTTCCTTTTTCCAAATCATCCAGCTCGTCACCAATCTGACTGTATTCATTTGCGATCTCGAAGAACAGGGACGGCGCAACCTTACTCTTGTATGTCTTGTCCCAGTCCTCCTTTCGGCTATCGCTCAGATAGGGAATCAGTAAGTGTTCATAGAGACCTTCCTTTTGCTCGTCTGTGAGTGTATCATCACTTTCCAGATACCCCGCAAGCTTTGCCCGATCTGCCGCAGAACTGGTCTCCTTATCCTTTTGCAGCAGCCGATACCGGTCATCATACCGGACAAAGTCGGTATACGGCGTTCCGTTTTGCTCGTATGCCATGCGGGCTTCCCGCTGCTTTTCGTCAGTCAAGTGGGAAATTTCCGGGACATAGGTTTTCGCCCAGGCATCCCGTTCCTGTTCTGCCTGTGCCTTTGCACCCAGCGCAATGCGGTTGATTTCTCTCCGGATTTCGCGCGTCTGTGCTTCCTGTTCCTGCTTGCTGATCGTGGTATCGGACAAAATCTCACGTTCCTGCTTGCGCAGCTCGGAAATCTCACTGCTGGACTTTTTGAGTGCAGACAGATATTTTTCTTCCGGTGTCACAACACGCGATTCCAGACCTTCGGTTAGATTTTTATCGTTTGCCGCGGTCTCAGCCTCCGAAAGTTCCTTGTAAAACGCATCGGTCACGCCGTTCTGGTAGAGCGGATCAGCGGTCAATTTTCGAACCACCGGCTCGGCAATGACTGCCTTCAGCACATCCTTCACGCTCTTACTTCCCTGCTGCGTACTGCCCAGAATCATATCTCCGACAAATCCCAGATTGGAGTCGATCAGATAATCTGCCTGAATGGGTGCCATCTTGGGGAACAATCGTCCGAGTGTGGCATTCCACGCCTTGGATGCCGCGATACCCGCCTTGGATGTCGTATAGTCATATTGATTTTCGGGTGACAGATTGGCGAGTCGTTCCGGGATGATGCTACGCCCAGCAAAATCCTGATTGGTCGGCAGGTCAATAAAAATGGTCTTTGCAATATTATCCGTGAACGGGTTTGACGGTGCAATATTGGTGAGAAATTGTCCGCCGATCCCATCCAGCGCGGTTTCCGGATCTTCGCCATCGCGCAGCCGCAGGAACCGTTCCAGCAGTGCACCCATCGCCACGCCGTACTCGCGCGACTTCGGGATCTTGATAAAGGTGCCCTTACCGGTTGGGATACAGTAGTAGTTATCCTTTGTACGGTCATTGAGATGCTGATAGTCCTCATCGTCCCGGTTGAGCATATAGAGCAGTATGGTGGGCAGCGCAATGATCTCTGCCGCACGCCGCGTGGTTAAGAACGGATGGTTCTTGAGCTGCCGTGCCATCTTGTCCAATCCTTGTAGACTGGCATTGAGATAGGCGCAGTAGTTCTCGGCTGCCTTCGCCATGGGCGCCGATCTGGAGAAGTTGGTCGTGACATCTGCCGCCGCCTGCATGGCTTTGGCACGTCCTTCCTGCGTGTCTCCATATTTGCGGATGGCCGCACGGTACTCGTTGAAACGCCAAAGCGCTTCGGTATTTTCGCTGACCATCTCGAACGGCGTACCGATCATATCGACGGCACGGCGCACGCCGCGGTGCTCTGCCGTCTTGGCGCTCTCACGGAATCCCTTCTCGTTGTGATAGAATCCACTGTTCTTTCCGCCCAGGGCTTGGAACGTCTGCCATTCCGCAGAATTCTGCTGCATGCTGCGGATAGTTCCGCCTACATCCAGCAAATATCCCGCAAGAGTTTTTCGACCGGATGTGGTATTGATGTACGCAGTCTGAAAATCCTTAGGGAAGTTTGATAGGAAAAACAGCGGATTGCGTCCGGTTGTCAACTGCTTGAATGGATTTGTCACCCATTTTGCAATTCTTGCGCCGAATGCATCCGACGCACCCCGATCCTGTCCGTACAGATTTTGTAGTCCGGCATAAATTTCAGCATTAACTTCCATCTGAACCGGCTTTCCGTCGATCATCGCTATGATCTGATAGCTTCCGTTCTCTGTCCGCATGGCGTTCTGTGTGACGTTCTCTATGATGCTGTCATACTCGCCTGCCATGGTTTCCAGCGTGGCACTGTTCTGAGCTTTGATGCGAATGAACGGCGCAGCCTGTTTAGGATGCTCAGTTGCGAAGTCATACAGATTGCGGAACAGTTCATTGCGCCGTGCCGCTTTCACAATGGCATTGACCTGCATCATTTCCGCGTCCTCAAACGGGATGATTTCGCTGATATCACCCACCGCCTGCCGGATGGGACTCATACTGTCTACCCGTCCGCGCCGCGTAATGTCTGCATTTCCCCATTCGTCCCTTGCACGGAAGGTCTGCACATAGTCCGGGTACTTGTCTTTGAGTACCTGCCATTGTGCCTGGCTCATAAGACCCGAACCAACCGCCCACTCCTGCATAAAGTCGTCGTGGAAACGCTGTATTGCCTCAGCCTGTTTCTTCAGCTCCGGATGTGCCTGTTCCAGCTCCTGCACAATTTTCCGGCTTTCCTCGGCTGTATAGGGTATCGTCTGGCTTTTGCCCTCCTCGCGCCTGCCAAGTACCGGTTTATCGGTGACCGCTGCCAGTTGTCTCTCGCGCTCAATCACGTCCAGAAACTCCAATGCAGTTACCTGTAAATAACCGTGCTCAGTGCGTGCGATCTCCTGAAGCTGGGATTCGGTCAATGTTGCCATGCTCGGATGCTGTGCCCGCAGTGCAGCCAGCTCATTCCGGACGGTTTCCAACCCTGGCGCAGCCTTTTCTTTCAGACTCATGCGGTCAATGTTGTGCTTATGCTGTCGGTACAAGTTCAGCAGCTCGCTCTGCTCTGGTGTGAGCGCTCCGACCAGATCGTTCCAGCTGTCTCCCATGCGTTTTCCCGCCCGATCGACCATATGACCCGCCGCGATCATGTCCACGGTCGCATCTGCCGTGCGCGACATCTGCACAAGGTCTTCTGCGTTGGCGCGGTTGGGATTGATCTTCTTCTGTGCCTTGGCCACCGCCTCCAGCTCTGCCTGTCCGCTGATGAAGTTGCGGTAAAGGTCTTTCGCGGCAGCTTTCACCCGTCCGGGACTTTCCTGCCCGGTCGTATCCTGCGTATCTGCCTGCATTTCGGCTTGCGGGATGGTGCTCTGCGCCGTATTCCGGTCTGCCTCAGCGTTCCATGCGTCCATATATTCCATGGACTGCTGCATACCTGCCTGGGCGCTCTGCTCCGCTGCCCGGATTTCCGCCGCAGTTTCAGGCGGATTTTCGATTCCGGTCACTCGTCGCAATACGTCCCCGGTCTGGTTGTTTTTCGCACCCACTTGTGCTATACTATAAGCAACAAGAGTATCATCAGCCATCGCATTCGGCAATTGGAGCCTACTTGAAAGAAGCTGATCGATGCTCTTGTTATTTTTTGTGTACAGAATATTTTCCCCGTTTTCGCCGAAAAGCGCTTCCAGATTGCGCTTACCGTATGCACTCGGGATGGCATTTTCTACGGTTAATGTACCGTCTTTTCCAAAATGTACCGGGATAATCACCGGATTACCCTGTGTGTCGTTCCATGCGGTCAGTACAACGACGCTGTCGCCTTCCGTCTTGGATTTAAGAATTGCGATTGGGTCTGCAAGCTGCTCCGGCAGATGCTTGAGCGCCGGGATGCCTAGATTGTGCTTACCACCAAGATATCCAGGTGGATAGGCAATTTTTCGTGCAGTCGTCTGTGTCATGGTCAATGGTGCTTGCATTCCATATTTCGCAACAATATCCGGCGTGTCGCCTAATGTGATTTTCTCACCCTTTGTCATTTGTCCAGAAAAGGCCGCATCAATCTGTGCGCGATAAGCATTTCTCTGTTGAATTTTCGGATTTTTCAACGTTTCTCCCATCGCCCGGCGCAATGCTTCTGAAACCGAGTTACTTTTCGCGTCATCTTGTGCTATACTATGAGTAACAAGAGTACCGTCAGCCATCGAGTCAGGCAATTGGAGCCTGTTCAAAAGAAGCTGATCGATGCTCTTGTTATTTTTTGTGCTAATTTCGGATTCTGCCTGTGCAAACCTTTCATCCCCCAACGCTTCATGCACGCTGTCCCATATGCTGACCTGTCCCCGATTTTTCTGGGTATCCATCAACATATCTGCGTCGACCGATCTTGCCGCACTTCCCAGTCCTCCAAACACCGCACCAGATACCGCGCCCATGCCCATATTCTGTGCAAGCTCAGCCAGTGAAAATGTCGCATTCGGGTCTTTGGCTGCCTTATCCGCCAGATAATTCAGTGCATAACTCGCGCCTTCTTCGCTGGCTTCCACGCCCATCTGACGCAGCATATTCTTAACCATCTGCCGTCCCGTACCTGTGCCCTGTACCGATTTCAAAAAGCTGTCAATGGAAAACTTTTCAGTCACACCCTCGATGAGTCCAGAGACAATACCGCGTGTCAGCGCCTCGTTTGCGCTACCACCATTTGCCTGAACTTCGTATGCTTTGCTGCCGGCTGCACTTGTACCCATATACGCCGCGCCAGCTGCCGCACCCAACGGGCCAAACGCAGCAAGCGCCATACCAGGTGCATTCTGCGCAATGCTAATACCTGCATCGGTCAAAAACTTTCCGACTGTTCCCATGTCATCGGTTGCCAGCTCACGCATTCGAGCAGACTCCCGCATCGCACGCGACGCCGCGCCGTCAAAATTGATCGCCGCATCTCCATACTTGCGTTTATAATCACTGCCCAAGTCGGACAGATCGCGCGTCAGACTGTTCTTGCCCTGATCCAGCAAAAACGCAAGCTCATTGCCGACCGACGCTTTTGCAGTCTCATAAGCAGAACCCAAACTGCCTTTTGTTCCCGCAATCGCTGCCCGCAGCGCCTGTTCGACAGACGGCAAATTTTCTTCCATCTGCCGCTTATATGTCCGCTGCTCGGCCAGCTTATCATTCAGCTTTTGCATTTGCAGCGGGCCTTGAGTCAGATTGCGCAGCGCATCCGCAACAGGAATTGCCGAAAACGGCCCTGCCTGGTCTTTAGCCAGCATAGAGGTCTTAGGCAGCGTCCCTTGAGCTTGTGCGCGTTTCTGAAGCAGCTGATTGAGCGTGCTCGCCCGCTTTGCATCGACCGCTTTCTGTACGCTGCTCTTCGTCAACCCATCGGTCTTGATCGGCCCTCGCCCAAGTTCCAAAACCTTGTTTGTACTTGGTGCAGCCTTTTTCTTTGCAGCTGTATCCGCAGCCTTTTTGGCCTGCTGGACGCTCGACTTACTTGCCGGGCTATTGGTCAGGATACTGCTTTTCTTGGCTGCCTGCTGTACCGCCTTTACCGGATTGGCTCCGGCCTTCGCCATTGAAAGATTTTCTTTGCTGTTGACAACAGTACCTTTCTTCTGAATGGGCGAAACTTTCTCATAAGTCGTACCGGTTTTTGCGTCATAGCTCCAACCGGCCTCCTTACGAATCTTGTCTGCCGTAGCATGCGCCGCCGCCATCGCCCGCTTATCGCCCTTTGCCTTCGCCTGCAAATATAGCTTACCCTGACGATTCAGTTCTTCTTGCTTTTTCTTCTTTTCAGCACTTGTCAATGCCATTTCTGCTGCCTCCTATGCAGAAAGGGCGGTATGAGCCGCCCTTCTATTATCCATACAAACCGCTCCGCATCGCATTCTTAATGCTGTTATACATTGCATTCAGCTGTGCCAGCGTATAGCCAGTATTTGCCGCATCCTGTTCCGTAGGCTTATAACCGTACTGCATAAGCGCAAGCAGGGTATCACGATTCGCCATCTGGTTCTGCAAGCGGCGATCGGATTCGGTATTGTACTGTCCCCACTGTGCCTGCTGCTGCTGGAACTGCTGATTCCATGCATTCTGCGCGGCTGACTGCTGCATCTCATACAGCCACTGCTGATACTGCATCTGCTGTGCCTGCTGCTGCTGACGGTATGCCAAAATGGTATTGGCATCGTTCATCATCTGACTTGCGATCTGAGCATAATACTGCTCAAGTGCCTGCGCCGCGGCAATATCGCCCTGGCTCTTAGCCTGCGTAATAGCAAGATCAATCTGCGCCAGCTGATTGTTGACGTTCCGCAAATTGCTGTTGATACTGCTCTGCAAGGTGTTGCCTGCCGAGATCACGCTGCTCTCGGTCAGACCGGACGAGCGCAGGCCGAGCGCTGCCAGCTGCTCGGCTGTCGCACCATTGGGATTGATTGCATCCATGTACGTCTGCTGCGCTGCCTGATTTGCGATATCGCCCGCCTGCTGGATAGTGCCCTTCTGATTATTAAGACCAGCAACAGCATTATCTACGCCCGCCTGAATGGCATTCTGGGCATTCTGTGCCGCCTGCTCCATATAATCCCGGTAATCCTGTTGAGCTTTGTAATACTCTTCCAGATAATCGTCCATCGTGAGCGTAGGCATTTCCTGTACCGGTGTTTGTGTCTGACCGGCAATCAGGCCGGGCAGCAGCTGGCCAAGCGTACCACCAACCACATTGCCCACAATATTAGACGTAATATTTCCGCCCATTCCCGGCAAGCTGATCTTCTGACTGCCATCCGGGCCGCCGGAATATCCCTGCTGCTGGCGAAGCGCCTCCGCCGCCGCATGTGCTGCATCCATCGCCGCCGTGTCCCCCTTTACCTTTGCCATTTCATAATCAGACTGCAAATCAGGAATCGTCCAGCCGTTGATATTCGGCCAAAGGTTTGCATTTGCCTCGATTCTGGGTTTGCCTTCCAGCAGACTTTCGGGGTTCTCGTACCAGTTAACCCCGTCACTGCCATAATTCGCGGCCTGGTCTTTCTTCTGCTGCAAGAGTTTTCCGGCGAGCGCCTGTGCTGCATCACCGGTCATACTGCCATTGGTCATCGCACCATAGCTATACGTGCCGCCAGACGAACCGTAGTAGTCTTTCACCGGGCTGACCGTAGAAGCCGACCACTGACCTGTGGAAGCGTCCCAGGCGCGTCCCAGCATCAGATTATAGCTCGCCAAATCCTTCCAGATTTCTTCTCGCTGATAATCGTTCGTGGCCTGCTCAAAAGCGTTTTGCAGCTTGGCGGCTGTCTGCTCATACCCTGCAATCTGTTCCGCAGAAAGCATACCGGCACCATTGCCCACATCGTTAATGTCCTTTTCCCATCCCTTGGTACTGTGAGAATACGCCTGCCAGTTATTCGTAACCAGATCCCCGCGCCCCATTGCCATAAGCTTTGCATTGCGCTGGTTCTCATAGTTTGCCATGGCATTGTACATGCCCGGCAGGTGCGAGCGCAGCACCGGATCACTGGAAGCTTCATAGACAGCGATTCGCGCCGCCATATCGTCCATGTACTTCTTGAAATCCTGGTTGTATGTAGCACTGCCCTGTGCCCACATCAGATCGGCCTCGGTCAATCCTTTTCCGGCTCCGGTGTTCTTACTGTTCGGATCATCTGCCGTAATATGAAATGTACCGCTCTCAGGGTCGTACAAATCAGCAATGCTCTTGAGACTTGTCCCACCCAAATAAGAACTGTACTTATTGGTTTTATCCGCATTCAAGCCGAGCGAGTCGATCTTATTATTGCGCTGCTGCTCTAAGATAGCAGCCTGTGCATAATTGTTGTTTTTGACGGCATCGTTGATGAGTGCCTGATAATCAACGTTATCCTTCCAGCCCTTGCTGTCATCCTTGCCGTACAGCGGCGCTTCATTCGGATTCCAGTTAATGACCGGATGACCGACAGACTGCTGACTATTAGAACCAGAAGTTAAACCGCTGGTTGTCTGACCAAAGATATTGCCCATCACGTTGCCCATTACACCGCTGACCAAATCGCCGCCCAGCCCGGGCAAACGAATATTGGAGCTGCCCGAACTACCTGTGCTCGTACCCGATCCACCGTTTAAGTACTGGCTGTACTTGTTGGTCGTGCCATACGACAGCCCCATGTCCTTGATTTTCTGATTGCGCTGCTGCTCGTAGATCGCAGCCTGCGCATAATCTCCTCTCGCAACCGCCTTGTCGATCTCAGCCTGATAGTCAATGCTGCTGTTATAACTCGGTTTCGAACTGGGTTTACTCGTTGTCGTGCTTGGGTACTTAGTCGAGCTGGAAGATGAACCGCCCGAACTTCCGGAGGACGAAGACGACCCCTTGTTCTGGTTCTTAATGGCGCTTGATACAGCACTGCCGATCGCGCCGCCAATCAGACCGCTTAAAAAAGACATTTGCTGTCACCTCCTATTTTCCCGTCGGTTGATTATCCTTGTTTTGCAGCTGCTCAATGGCACTCATAATTACGTCGGGAATAGGCAAGCCCATAAGCCCTGCATTCTCAACAATACTGATTGTCTCATTGACGATGTACGCAATGACTACCGCATCGCGCACAAAGGCTGTACCCAACACAGTATCCAGCTGGGCCGCGACCAGGACAATGACAAGCGTCATACCCTTTTTGAATAACCCTTTCCAACAGGCAATGCTGTTTAAGCTGCCCGACTCGGTCTTGTCGCTCGCCTTAAATACTCCGGCGACAACCAGCCCAGAAAGATAGTCGATTGCCATAAAAACCAGCAGCGTTGTCATTGCGGCATTCCACCCGCCGAAGGCTTGTCCGATCACGCCGCCAACTACTGCCGCTGCGCCCATCACAGCGGCTTTTGCTTCACTCAAATGCATATATGTACCTCTCTACATGTGATAACGTGGTTTTTCTTCGCCAAAGAAACGCCACCGGATGACATCATCTAGCACGATGGCAAGCGCGCTCAGTGCCACCCAGAGCAGCGCAAACTGCGGGCAGATTTGCCCCAGCAGGTTGCCGGGCATATCCGAGTAATCCCAGATGCCCCAGCCAAGCCACAGGTTAACGATGCAGCCGGTGACCAGCTCAGCAGCCGTGGCAATCAGCGCACCGGCGACCGCCTGCGGAATCAGCCGCCAGCTTGTCCAAATTTCGTTGAGACCGCCAATCACGAGAAACAATAGCGCCGCCAGGACAAACATTGTCCAATGACTACGCCCTCGCCAGAACACTTCCAGCGTGACGTACAGCGACCCGCCAAACCAGGCGAGATATGCGTACTTAGCGGCTAACGCTTGCATAGTCGATTTCAACATTGGCGACCTCCTCCACTGTCTGTGCCTGATAAATAGCCTCTTTGACGCTTTCTTGATATCTTAAATACGGATATACATAATCCGCAATAGCAAGCGACAAGGCGACGTATTCCTGCTGCTCAAATGTCCGACAGCTCTTCTTCTGCTCGTGCCATTCAAGCACCGCAGGCCGTCCGGCCTGTACCGCAACTTGGTACTGCATCAGATTGAGTGCCATTTCCCGTTGATCCTCTTCGGTTACGCCATAAATTTTGCCGTCCATCCATTGCAGCGGGTGCGCGTCCAGCCATGCCGCAAGCGCGGCCTTGTTTTCAGTCTGGCGAGCCTGCTGGGCGGTGGCGAGGTCTACGGGTTCCGGTTCCGGCGTGGGCGCGTGACTCCAACTTTCACCGTCATACAAGTCGCCGATTCCGTATCCATCAGGGAGCGAGACAGGATAGTCAAAATCAATAGCAGTGTCTTCATCCTCAAACACAGCGGTATTTATACATACACCGTTCTCGATCTTTGCATAATTTCCCATTTAGAACTCCTTACACATAAATGATGATAATACCTGGAGATCCATTTCCTCCAAGAGTAGTAGAATCATTAAGTCTATTTGTGGTGCAAGACATACAGGCTCCACCGCCATTACCATACCCTGAAGCGTCTCCCCCTTTATATGTGCTGCCCTTGCCATCACCTGTAAAAGTATATACCTTGGCAACCCCAGCTTTTCCCATGGTTCCAAGATCTACAGCACTTGTTTTATATTGATTTCTAATAGTAGAATCATCACGGTATTGTAGAGCAATGCACTCCCCCAATCCAAATGCTTTCATGGTTGGCAAAAATATATTTTTTTCCTCTTCAACGGCAGTTGATATCCAACTTACTACTCCGTAGTCATAGTCATCAAATGTAATACCAGCTAATCCAGATACTCCTCCGAAAGGAGAATTGACATCTTTTACAAAGGCCGCTGCATCATAGTCAAAATACAAAACATCCTGAACACCCTCTGCCTTACTTCGAGTTTTTCCACCCCCCATAGCTGAATAAGACCCAAACAGGGTATCACCTCCAGCAGCTCTAGCTCCATTTGTGCACACTCCTCCGCTACCAATAACAGCCTTTATTTGTTGCCCTGGAGTTACATTAAGTATCACTGATTTACCCCATCCAGAAGCTCCTCCTTTTGCTGAACCGTTAGCATAAGAGTCACTTGTACCTATACTAAGGCCATATCCCTGACCAGATTGTCCCCCGCCAAGCAGAAAAACTCCGATCTTAGTAATCCCTTCAGGAACGACCCATGTTTTACTAGAAGTGATTCTCTCAAGCTCAGTCCATCCCCTCTTTGTAATGACCGCAGCATCCACATAATCCTTAGGTGCTGCATCTTTATTATTCTTCGGCGTTGGCAGATTGGTAAGCGCCTTGCCGTTCATATTAAGAGCACCCGTCATCGTACCACCACTAATAGGCAGCGCACCGACTTGTGCCGCAGTATGCGTATGCGTCCCCGGAGCCTTATTATTCCATGCTTGACGTTCTTCATCGGTCACATGAAGCGTGTTATTCGCTGCATGGGTGTTAAGCTCCTGCTGGACGGCCTGCGCACTGCCCGCCGGATCATAATTCATTTCCGGCAGCTGATCCGCTATAACTTTCCCATCCGCGTCCAGACTGGCAACACCACTTGCCCGGCCCTTTTCGTTCTGGTCGATCGCACCGACCATCTCAGCCGTATAGTCGCCCTCCTGCGGTTTCACCGCACCGCCGCGTCCGTTGAAGCTGGTCACACCGCCGCCTGCTGCCGACGCGGCCTCTTCCGCGCTTCTGGCCGCAGCCGCTGCACTCTCCGCAGCCGCATTCTTGCTCGTATCAGCATTTGCTGCACTGCTTGCCGCCTGCCCGGCGCTGTTCTGTGCCATCTGAGCATATTCCTTTGCGCCAGTCGTATGCTCGGGCAGCAGCGTACCACCCTCACTCATCAGCTGACCACCTTCTGTCCAGGTCTCGGCATTGTGCGCGTCAATACCTGCATCTACTGCACTGCCCGCCGCATTCGTGGCCTGCGTCTGTGCCTTCTGTGCATAGGTCTGGGCATTCGCTGCGCTGCTCTCAGCAGTCGAAACCGCTGTATCCAGCCTAGAAAACAGCGCCGGATTCAGCTTGTCTTCCGCAATACTGCCGCTCTTGATACCGGCCTTGACGGTATTCCCGGTCGTTGAAAACTCGATCTCATCCGAGCCTACAAACTCCAAAAAGCGAACAAAACTCGAAAGACTAACGCGCTGCTCAGTACCATCTGCCAGCGTCAATACAAATTCCTTGGTTTCCGAGTCGAGTTTCGCATCCAGCGCAATCTTCTCCAGGTTAGTATCCACCGTAACCGTCTGGCCGTTCTCCTTGGTAAACGTCCAGATACCGGTCTGCGGGTCAAGCTTAACACTCTTGATGAGCGGATCGGTCTTGTTTTTCAGGTTCGCATCAGACTGAGACTTGGTGTACCGATCATCAATCAGTGTCTTCATGCTGCTGAGCACTTCTTTGACTGTCGTACCCGATACACCCGGTACACTTACGCCGATATCTGCACCGCCTGCACTGGTCAGAGAATCGATGAGCGCATTAAAAGCAGGAATGATGACCTCTTTCGCCAGCCGGTCAAACAGATATTTATTCTGCTGCGCCGTGCCCTGCGGCTGATCGGGCGCATCAGTGACCTGCTTATTTTCCATCATCTTTTCCGTGATTTTATGAGTATCCAATGCCATTGCATGTCCTCCTTTCTTACTTTACGGGGTTTCCTGCCGTCGCCCGCAGCACAATTTCCAGCACACCAAACGCCTCGTCCAGTTCTTTTCCCTTCAAAATCACCTGTAACTGTTGGAACTTCTTAACCTTGCTCTTGAGACTGCGGATATTATTGGGTAAGGTGTTAAACGTCCATTTCTCAAAATCGAGCTGTTCAAAGTCCAGCTGCCGCAGCGATTCCGAACGCTTCTTAACCCCGAAATCCTTTTCGGTGCGCAGGTAGATATCACAACTGGACTGCACCGCCGTCTTAAACTGGATGACGCAGCCGCGCTTGGTAAGGTTCTTAAACATACCGATATTGCCGAAATCATCCATCTTGGTTGCCCAGACCCATTCGATCGGCTGTCCATCGTCGTTATAGGCATCCATCTGGATGTTGCCTTCCTTATCGGTCACATCATTGTTAAGCCGACACAGCCGACCGTCTGACGTGCCAAACCACAAAACGCCGGTTTCCTGGGCAAACACTCGCGCAGGAATGTTCTTCCAGTAATACCACTCATAGCCACCATTCGACTGCGGCTGGTTAGAGTCAGCAACAAAACACTCGCCGGTTGCCGGAAAACACAGAATGAAATAGCCGTCCCAAACCACACTCACCGCGTCTTTGAGATCGGTACGGCTCAGAATATCGCGGTTAATCCGGTTAGATCGACATTTGACACCCTGCTCAACCTTGACCAATGCCACCGAATTGACACGCGCAAACACGCCGCGCGGGGTCAGAAACATAGCATCGTCCAAAAGCTGCTGTGCGCCGCGCTTGGCGACCGCGCCGATACCGGCTACGCCAGGACGCAGCGGAAACGCTGCTACACCGCTAAGCAGTTCGCCCGACTGGTGCCAGACGGTATATTCCTGTGCGTTATGCTCTTTGACGATGACAAGATCGCCCTGAAATTTCAGATAATTCAAGATCGGCCAGTCAGAGGAACCAACTTCGACATAGTTAATATCCGGGAAATAGCTGGGATCACCCAAACCCGAATAATACTCGGTTGCCGGGTGCTTGGGATTGCCGGTCACGAATACACGGTCTTCGGTGCTTACACCGTAGGTCGTGCAGATCGTACAATTCAAAATCAGCGACTCGGCTTTTTCGGTCGAATCCTTGAGCTTGGAAGTCTTACAGAACTTAATTTCCACATTGTCCAAACCGTTTGCAGGCTTTGCCGGAGCTGTGGTGAATGTAATCTTGCCCTCGCTGTAATTGACCGAAAACTCGCTGCTTGCAAGCGTAGTCCCGCCCACCTTGACCGTGACCGTCTTTCCGTCATCCAACTCCTTGACATCCAGCTGGTAAACCTTAGTCTCGCCATCCCCGGTAAACTTGTTGTATCGCCACGGCGACAGCAAATTGACCTTCTCATAGGCCGTACCGCCGCCTGCGGGCTTCATACCGTAACTGGTGGTCGGTGTATAGGCATCGTCGGACACATTCTTAACGCTCGACCCGTCATACACCAGATACTGCGCACCGGTCAGGATATACAGCTTATTTGCCATGTAAAAACTGGTGCTGTAATCGTCTTTCAGAGAGTCGCGCAGCTTGACCGGCGAAGATGCATCCCGATAGATCGCCGCGCCCGCATGAACAATCAGCTCGATTGTGCCATCGTCTTTGCGGTACGGGTAAATACCATTGATTCGTCCGGTATAGCGTCTGAGCACGCGCCAACCCAGACGCTTCTGTGGCCAGCCGCCCGCGTCCGAGATCATGTTGACCGCCAGCGGTGACCGGCTGCCGTCAATCTGGCTCTCGTCTGCCGAGTAGTCCAAGCCCTTAAAGCTGCGGTATTGGCGCGTAATAATAGACGGGCTGGAAAAGTCCGGAACGCTTACCCGCTTCATTCGTCTTCTTCCTCCTCGCTCGTGTACAAGTCCTCAAAGACCGCCGGACAAATATCGATGCACGCCTGCACATACTTGTTGTACTGCAAGACAGATTCCGCTTTTTTACTGTCATCGTCTGCCATAAACAGACCAGCAATGCCGTCCGGAACGGCTGTGCGCAGAAAGCGCTCGTCATAAGGCAGCGTTGTATCGTCAATCTCTGTGATAACCGGTACATCTTCCGGGCTAAGTGCCTCGCGCTTCTGAAAACGCCGCACCTGGTTCTCGTACGGCAAAATTTCCATCAGCAGCTTGCTAAGGAAAAATGGAAAACTGCGCTTAAAATCCGGGTCATTGTCCTCTTCCTCGAAAAGAATGGACAGCGACGCGCGGTAAATATCGCGTACGGTTGTCTTTGCCATGCATTGCCCTCCTTTCAAAAAAGAGGGGAGAATCACGCTCCGTTCTTCTCCCCTCCTTCTTAGCCTATTACGTATCCCTGCTCACGCTCCGGCAACATGGCAAGCCGGAATCGCAGCACGTTTTGAATGTTATGTTTGATAGATGTTTATTGTTTAAGCGATCGTCTGCTCGACCACCGCGCCGGGGAACTTACCCTCGTCGGTATTGTTGTTGCCCCATTTGGCATACGCCAGACCGATCGCACGAACGGTCGTTCCCGATTCAATATTCAGCGAGCCGCCACTGGTAGCAATCATCGCGTTAGCCGAGAATCTGGGGTCACTGCCATCAGTCGTATACTTGATGAGCTTGGCGCTCGCACAGGTCAGCGTAACTGCGCCAGAGCTGCCGCCGATCTCGACATCCTCAATTACCGCACTCTGTGCGCAGGCGGAGTAAACCGCATCGGCCTTTTCACCGCGTACAAAGGCATCATAATAATAACGCCCCTCAATCAGCGTACCGGAAATGCCAGGCGGGTCTTCATGAGCCTTGGCCTCGGAAATCTTATAGGGCAATTCAGTCGCACTCTTATGTACGCAGAGGAAATAGCAATTCTTAGGCAAATAACTGTCCGGTACCTTAATCATACGGAAATCGTACAACTCGCCCATATCGCCCTTGGTCAGTGCCTTACTGCCCAGCTTTTCGAGCGAGAAGAACTGGTCGCTCGTAACAACAAACTTGAAAACAGAAGCCTTGACATAAGCGATTCTATTTTCAGACGGAATCAGATGGTTGTCGAACCATACCTGCGCATCGGCGAACATGTCCAAAATGGTATTCTTGGCCGGAGCAGATGCAATCTTCTCACAGTGACCGAAATTTGCCACCTTGCGGAAATAATACTTGTCCGCATTCGGCGTAGAACGCTCCCTGATCTGCTGTCTAAGCCATTTAGCCGCCTTCTTGTCGATAGACTGATCCTTCATCGTGCCCTTATCGACAACACCGGTAAACGACTTATCGCGCTCCATGGTGTACTCCAGAACAACATCATCGACATCTTTGGGCTCGCCATAACGATTGCTGCCGCTGCGCTGATAGTCATTCTCTTCAACGGTTACAAGCTGGTACATCCGCACTGTTTTTGCTCCAACAAAATTCAGCCTGTCGGACGTATTCGGCTTTACATACGAATCCTTGGAAAAACCTTCTGCAATCGTACTATCGTACGTAAGTGCATAATTTTGAGACATTCTAAATCATCTCCTTCTTAATCATCCTCAAGGAATGCGGCGATAAAATCATCCTTTTCATCGCCTCCTGAGGAAACCATACTGCCGACAGCAGACTGCCGGTTCTGCTCATTCTTTTTGGTTGCAGCCTGCATCTGACGCATCTGTGCCTGCGCCTGCTCGGCCTCATAGCGGTAGTGCGCCGCAATCGGGTTCATACCCTCGTTGGCGTAGGCAAGCACTTCTTTCGGAATATCCTCCATGCTTTTCACGCCAAACTGATTGATGTAATCGCGCCAAGGCTGCACCTTGTCATTGACGGCCTGATGTCTTGCTCTGGCCGCCTGCTGTGCCTGCGCCTGCCGCTGTTGGAACTGCTGGAAGGCTCTGCGATTGTTGGCATCCTCCACTCTCTTCTGTGCAATGATGCGGATCGCCTCATCCGGCGTGCCTTCCTGCAGTTCTGCGCGAACGTTCTGCATTTCCCGTTCGACCTGCATCTGGATCATCTGCTGTTCAGCCTCCTGCATGAAGGTTGACAGGTCTTTACCAGACACCTCGGCCAAACGGGTTAACAGTGCCATTTCGCGTGTGTTCTTGTTGTCATACTCCAAACCGCGCCGGATGACTTCGGCAGCATTGCCGCCCAGCGCATTTGAGAGCGCGTCTACCGCACTTTTAGGCAGACCGATGGACGTATTGCCGACCGCGACCGAAACCAATTCCTGCACAGCCTGCGGCGGCTGCTGTACCTGCGGCGGTTCGTTCTGACTCTCTTGCGGCGTTGTCTCATCTTCCTGCTGGGCGGTGGGCGAATCCGTACCGGCCTCCGGCTCTGCCGTAATCGGCGTATCGCTGTCCATACCTTCCTCGAAAGAATCCTCGTCTTCCAGAAACCCTTCCAGAAAGCCATCGACGGCCATACCGTCATCACCCGCCCCATCCGCCTCCGCGGCAGCTTCTGCGAAAAACTGCAAACCGATCTTTTTCATTTCCATGATTGGTCTCCTTTCTAAAAACGCGCCCAAGCGCTTGTGTTTTTACATCATCTGTCCCGGTGCAGGCGGTTCCGGCCCTACCGCTGCAAGCGCCTGCCCCTGCTGCGCCTGCATTGCCTGCTGCGCCTGCATCTGTTCGCGCTTCTCAAGCTCCTGCACAAGCTGGTCACGGTTTCTGACCAGACCTTGCGGCAAATCCTTGAGATAATCGCTCATCTTGTTATAGAAGCCCTTGGCAAACAAGTTATCCGCAGTTTGCAGCTGCATAATGCGGCTCCAATAGCTGGCCTCGCCTACATCGACATTGATCTCGGTCACGTCCAGATCGAGCGTGCCAAAATCCAGCATGACCGGCATTTCCTGCTGGATAGTCTCGCCGGTCATCGGGTCTTGCACATCCTGCTGAATGACAACCTCTCGCGTGCCGTAATGATTGCGCATCATATCGACCATGACGCGCACACAGTCCTCGACGAACTGATAGAACGCCAGCTTTTGCAGCGCCAGCGGCGCAGCCGTAGCTTCCTGTACCGCGACAATCGCAGCCTGGTTGTCTGGGCGGACATTACCCAACGCAGTATCCGAAATGCCCATCATTTCCATAGCCTTCTGCATCAGGCTGTCAATGGTACTGATGATCTGCGGAGGCAGCGTCACACCACCGATTACCGCAGTCTGCGCTTCGCGCACATCACCCATCACGCCGACCGCCTTACTCGGATTGGTGTCAAAGCCATTCGGGAACAGGTTTTTGTTGTACACGATCTTCGGGAACGCAGCCGACTGGACATATCTAGTGACTGCTGTCCAAAGCTGATTCACGGCAATCTGAGTCGGGATAACTTCGGTCAAGGGACTGACACCGTGGTAACAGTTGCGCCGCTCGACCCAGCTCCACCATGCCGCCGGATACAACGATAAGCCAGTATCCTTGGCGTGCTCGGTCACAACCTTTCCGATGACGCGCTGCACATAGACGTGCTTTTTTCCATCCTCTGCCCGTTCTTTCCAGAATCGGACAATCTCGGTGCATAGGTTGTCATCCTGCTGCTTGTCTTCTCCAACATAGCTGTCTTCGCTCTCGCTCTCGATGGAATCCCATTCCGGGATGCCGCGCATTTTGGCTTCCTGCCGCGCCTCGCGCACCGTCCTACGACGAACGATCAAGATATACGGCTGGTCTTGAATGTGGCGGCTGTATGAGTTACCGAAGATGACATTGGTATTCATCACGAGTTCGGCGCGAATGTCGCCCTGCACGTATTCCTGCCCTGAAGGCTCGTCCGGGTCAAAGTAGAAATAGAGTAGACTGTCGCCATCAACCGCCGTGTCGCGCAAACTTTCACGCAGTAAACTTTTCAGTTTCGTGCGCTCCATCACACGCTCGACCGATTTCTCGTATACCTGTCCGATTGCCTCACGGTTTTCGGCCTTACGAAAGGGTAGAATCTGTACCGCAATGTCATCGGACACGATCATGGACTGGAAATACGCCAACACGCGACGCAGGAAATTAAGCGTTACCGGAGTGAAGCTCTTGACCTTCAAGCCGCTCCACTGATCGCCCAGATAGAAACGCTCGTTTTTCTTGACCTGCTCGTACAGATCGAGGCTGGTGTTGTAGGTCTGGCCTTTGCTGTACTCTGCCAGCACCTTGGCAGCCGATACATCTTTCACCCGCTGTTCGGGCGGGTTGCGGCTCTTCGGGGTCTCGGTTAAAAGCTCATCCATCAGCTAACCTCCTGCTGCCCATCCGCGTTGCCGACATAGTTCCAAATGTTCTGCACTTCCTTGAGAGCATTCTGTACTGCCTCGGTGCGCTGGCGTGCTTCTTCGGCTTCTCCCAAAGCCTCTCCCAACTCATCTACGACTTTCTCGTACTCGACATGAAGCCCATCGTACTCAACACAGAGCAAGTCATATTCTTCTTTCAGATGAACGTACTCACGCTCTTTCTCACTCAGAGCGTCATAAGTGTTCACAAGCTGCTGTTCCAACTTGCCGCGCTGAACGATATTCCACACAGCAACAGCTGCACAACAGGCAGCAAACAGAACGCTAGCCGCCGTCATAATCATAGAAATCTTCGACCTCCTCGTCGTAATCCAAGGGTGTATCTTCATCCCACTCGTTCGGGGTCTGTGCTGCAAGCGGCTGACCGGATACGAAATAGCGCAGCGCATCGGGCGCGTGCGTCACCTCATGCGGGTCTTTTGCTACGTCATCCGGATTCTTTTCGTCATGCTGACAAAGTGGAAGCGTGCGGATGAGATTTGCACAGGTCTCAAAGATGACAATGCGCGGTTTTTCCGTCTCAGTTCTCACCTTGAGCCAGTCTTTCAGCTCCCACCAGCCCTGTACGCGGTCATTACTGACCTTGTACAGCGGCACGCCATACGCCGCGAAAATCTCTGCCGCACTGCGTCCGGTATCTCTCTGCCGATTCCACATATCCGGCGGTGCAAATGTGCAAAAGATTTCCTCATTCCTCGGTGTTAGCCTGTTAATCCGCTCGGCGGCCTGCGCGATCGTCAGCCCCTCGCCCGGATTGCCGTACTGGTCTACCTTGTCCTTGCCCTCGTATACCTCGCGGTACACATAAGCCGTGCCGGTTTCGTCCATCGCCACCCAGTAGGCCGCGAACATGTCGAATCCGTAGTCGAACACGCGGTAGCGCGGCCAACTGGACGGAATTCCGAACGGTGCGCAAGTGTGCAGCCCCGTCCGGAACTCCGGGAAATACTGCCCCTCGAATACGTTCCAATCGCCGTACAGCATCGCACGCTTTCTGTCTTCCGGCAGGTTTTCCAGCGCACGCACATAATCCGGCGAGTGCTTCATCAGGTATTCGTTGTCGTAAACCGTCGCCTGAATCATCGTGTAATCGTCTGGGTGCTCCTGATTGCGGTATTCCCGATCGATAAACAGGCGCTTGAACCAGGCATGACCCACACCGCCCGGGTTGCAGGTGAAGTACATACGGGGTTTGAACGCCACCTGAATCAGCGGGCTGGTGCGGTTGGATTCGGTCATAGTCGTGTACACGTTCTCCGGGAACTGTGTGCATTCCTCAAGGAAAATCACGTCATACGCCTGCCCCTGATACTGCAAAAGGTCACTGTCATTGCGACAGTAGCCAAACTTCAAGCGGCTGCCATTCGGAAACTCAAACGCTTTGTCCATGCTGGAATACTTTGCAATGCCGTTCAGAATCTTCCGCGCCGGGAGCAGATGGTTTTCTTTCAGCTCCGGGTATGTTCGACGCATGAAAAGCACCTGAATCCCGGGATACTTGAGGCACAGCAGGATTGCCTTCATGCGGGCAATCTCACTTTTGCCGCCGCCGCGTGCACCGCCATAAGCGATACGCGCCGTCTTAGCACGCAAGAAAGCCTGCTGCTTGGGATACGGACGCACGAACCGAACGCTTTTTTTCATTCGGCGTAATCCTCCGCATCTCCAAACTCAATCATGACCATCTGCCCGCTATCCGCACCCGTCAGGCGAGATTCCAGCGCATCCTGCATCTCAAACATCGCCTTCGTAGCGCTGGTCAGATCACGGATACCCACATCTGCGTAATTCTTAATGATGTTCATCAGCAGTTCGCGGTCGGATTCCTCCAAATCGCCACGCTTGAGCACCTTGGTGATTACCTTGTCGATCTCAGCACGAGAACGGTTAGCCGCCTTGACCTGTCGGTTAATGGCATTGATGCCGGTCTGGACGCTGTTCCACGCCTTATTGATGGCGCGGCGCTTTGCCTCGCGGCGAGCAGCAACGAAATCCTCGTCGCCCTCTTCTGCCGTATGAATCCAGTCCAGCGCCGTGGAGTACGGCACACCGACCTGCATTGCCGCCTTTCGTGCATTCACGCCGCTTGCATACAGCGCAAGTACACGCTCTTTGATTTCGGGGTCGTATTTGCTGCCCATCGTGCCGCCTCCTTTCCGTTTTGCTTGCCAGTAAGTCTAAACGGACAAAACGGACAAAACGGACAAGTTTGATTTTTGGGCATAAAAAAAGGCAGGGATAAAATCCCTGTCTATATACACGGTTTAAAACAATTTTTGCTTATAAACAGCCATAAATACAAAAAGAGCAGACTTTCTTGTCTGCTCTTTCTATTTTGCAATGCTCCAAGATCATGGCTGCACTCATCTGACTTTATGCCTCAATCAGTGGACTAAGGCCGCGTATATCGGCTGCGCCGTCTGTCTCCACTCCATGCCCGCGCCCTGTGTGCCGGTGCTGTCACCTGCTGCGGCTGGGGAATGGGTCACGGCCTGCGGGCCGCTTAGGCGATCCGCTCACGCTCTCGCCTCTCGTCCGATCGGCTGCACTGCCTGCATCTGTCACTCTGGCATTTGGTCATCTTCTGCCGGGTCTGGTACGTACTCCATCAGGTCACCCGGCTGGCAGCCAAGCAGCGCACAAAGTTTATCAATTGTACTTGTCCGCACGTCTGCCGGTTCGCCGCGTTTTAATTTGTAGTATGTATCCTGACTCATAATCTTTTCAGCGCGAATTTTTGTTGCAGTTATTCCCGCAGCCTCTAAAGCTGCAAAAAGTTTATCATATTTAAGCACTGTAAACCCTCCTTTTTCTATATTATACCCGATTTTATGCACCAAAACAAGTGAAAAAACGCACAACCCGATTGCACCAATCTTGGTGAATATGTCAATATTATTTACACCAATATTGGTGTATAATAAGACCATAGAAAAGGACAGAAAACAATCAAGATTCAGTGATTTGGAGGTTTTAAACATGACTATGAGTGCAGTTATCAATAAACTGGCCGATGTGATCGGCCTTCCGTCCGACCTGATTCTGGACGCGATCACCGCCCAGCTCGGCACCTACGATGCAGCGCACCGCATGACCGTCCCCCAGATCACCGCCGTTGTCGAAACCCTCAACTACTGGACCCACTGAAAGGAGCTGTCAACATGACCTACTTTGTAAATATCTCCAACCTGGACGAGCTGCGCAAAGCCTACCGCCGTCTTTCCATGATTCACCACCCGGATAAGGGCGGCGATCCAGAAGTGATGAAGGCCATCAACAACGAGTATGACGCATTATTTAAGCGCCTGAAAGCAGAGCACAACGCCAAGGCCGCAGCCGATGAGACCGGCAAAACCCGCCCGATCAACGAAACCCCGGAACAGTTCCGCGAGATTATCGAGAAACTGATACACATTCCCGGTATCATCATTGAGCTGTGCGGCTCCTGGATTTGGATTTCCGGCGAAACCCGCGCCTATAAAGAACAAATCAAGGCTGCCGGCTGCTACTGGGCGAAAAATAAAAAAATGTGGTACTGGCGAGCACCCGAAGACGCTTGCCACGGCAACCGCAAAGCGCAGAACATGGAGCACATCCGCCAGCGTTACGGCTCCGAGCGCTTCACCTCTGACGGCCACCGCGCCGATCTGATTCACGCCTAACCAACCAGCCCGCCCCGGAGGTTACGAGGGCAGAAAGGTTTTGATATGAGCTGCATGATGTTAACTGACGAATCGTTAGCGATTCTTTCCATGGCTTGTGCAAAAATTACAACTTATCCCGAGCAATACCAAATTTTCCCCCCATACAGCTTACAAAATGCGCTGCATGGTCTTCCGTCTAATAACACCGAAGCACGCGCACAGAAAATTTTCGACCGGCTGTATCTTCTCAACCTGAGCGCCTACGCTGAACGCTATCGCGAAAATTTTGTACCGATTGTGCCAGATATCGACCTGAACACTTATTACGACATCCTCCCCCGGTACGAATACAACCCCAAAACCAAAACCGGCACCGTGCACCCAATCCATTACCGCCTCTATAAAATCATTCAATGCTTTTTGTATCAAGTAGACGACGGCAAGGAAGCCCGCACCGATCCTCTGGTTTTAGGTCTTCAAGACCTGGAACGCTATATTGCAAATTATATCATCAGCAATACCACAGAATACAACACCGTACCTTGGGGTTAATAAAGGAGATTATCACCATGAAACTTGATTATTCGCGTGATATGTATGAAAAAACCATATACATACACTTACACGATCCACGCCGCACCCCTGAACTCAAAACCCTGCGTCAATACGATTCCTGGGCGGTCGATTATATCGACCGCCTGAAAGAAATGTTGGAAGTACTTACTGCCTATCGTTTTGACCTCATGGAGCGTGCGCAGTATCTAGCCACCGCCCAAAGCACATTGTCCATCGAGCTGCACCGCCGCCGCACCTATTACGGCAAAATCGAATACTATTTACAGTTTGTCCGCACTTTACCAGACGGTACAAACTACATCGAGCAAAACACCCAGTACCCCGGCAGCGACCGGCACAAAGCAATCGCAGATTTTAAAGCCGCCTGCAAAGCTCACCCCGGTGCCCCGACTGTTATGGATATCCAAAAAGGAAAATGGGAACGCTGAAAGGAACACACACCATGTCTGAATTATATTCCCCCGTCTATCTTGTCGATCACCTGGCCCGGCGAGCATCTTGCCCGCCGGATACCGTTTGGTTGATTCTCCTGGAACTGTTCCCGTGGATCACGCGCGTAACCTGCGGCCCCGATCCGACCGGCTATGTGCTCACAGCGGCAGACGCAGCGCGAGCCGAAAAGCGCTTGTGGGCATATCTCGACGACGAGCTAGTCCGCGAGAATGAACCCAGCATACAACCCCGCCCGCGGCCGATCGGACAGCGTGCTTTTACTCCCGCCCTGGCAACTACAATCCCGCAAAATTATAGCCGCGATCATCATAAAATATAAAACGGCACCGACAGTCACAGACTGCCGGTGCCGTTTTTCCGTTTCCTCTCAATCGCGCCCAAGCGCTTGGGATTTCTCGTATTCCTTAAACAGCCGGTCAAGCGTCGGGCGGCTGATCTTATAATCCCGCGCAATCTCGGCCTTACTCTTCTCCCGCCGAATCCACATGTTGTACAGCTCGGCTACATTATCGAGCTGGCACAGCTTACGCCCCTTGAACTTTCCCTCGCGTTTGGCGATGGCAATACCCTCGCGCTGACGCTCCAAAAGATTTGTCCGCTCAAACTCATTGATCGCACCAACGATGGACAAGAACAATCGCCCGGTCGGGGTCTCAGTATTGATACTTTCCTTCTCACTCACCAAATGTACCCGTTTCTTTTGCAGCAGCTCGACCAACTCCAAGAGGTCGGCCAGGCTGCGCGAAATACGGCTAAGGTCATGCACATAAACTGTATCGCCCTCACGGATGAAGTCCAACATTTCTTGCAGCACAGGGCGGTCTAAATTTTTTCCGCTTTTCTTCTCGATGTAGATTTTCTGTACACCCAGTTTTTCCAGGGCTTCTACCTGCCGTGCCTCGTTCTGTTCTACGGTCGAAACACGCACATACCCGATTTTCATGGTTTTTGCCCTCCTTGTAAAATTAAACTCTTGACTTCACTTTACATGTGTAAAAAAAATATATTTACAACTCTATTTTTACGTTCTTCCCCGTGTGTTCCATGCGTAAAATTAAAGTGTACTCTATTTTAACACGAACGGGCACAGCAAAGCCGACCACCTAAAACTATACGCAAATGGTCAGCTATTTTCCAAATATCGCTCGCACAGTTTCCGCGCCCCAGACTCTCCCCCATAGCCAAGACGGAACGATACCGCCGCCCAGGGCAACCCGTCTATGTACCGCAGCCGAAACGCTCGCCGTGTCTGACTGTCTCCGATCTCATTGATCCACGCCGCAATCTCCCGGAGTCGTTCCCGATACCGGACGGCCTGCTGGTCATCCTCAGCAAAAAGAGAATATGCCGCGAAGGTCTCCCGCCGTTTTGCGTCCTCTTCAATTTCCGCAATCAGGCTGCGTACCTGCCGCAAATCGTCTCGGTTCATGCTTCGCGTCCCTCCGTTTCTGCTGCTCAGATGTTAGACACCATTTCGTGCGAGATAGGGGCTGCTTGCCCCTCTCTTTTTCTGCCGTGCATATTTCGCCCAATGTTCAGATTCCATCACCCGGCGCCGGTCGTGCTGGGCCTTATCCCAATAGCGATCAAACGCCTTTTGATCGATGATTTTGCCGACCAAAATTTGATACCGCCCACAATCTGTGTCGCGCCGATCGCGGTTTACCAGCTTCACGCCAGGCGGCACAATCAGATCGGCACTTTCCGCAACCCGTCGTTTCAGTGGTTCGGGCGGGCGTTTGAGATTGCTGCTCGTGTTGTACGACCGCTTATTTTTTGGCTTACGTTCTTTGAGTAAATACTTGCAGGTATCCTCAAAATTGTCGGTCAACTCGCGCAGAGAGCGCACATCGACGCTGCCATACGGCCAAGCCTCCGCGACCAGTGCCAAATCTCGCCCGGTTAGACCGGTCATAATCACATGATGGTGTAAACGGGTATCCGATCCATCGCGCTTGTGCGTCTCGGTCACAAGTATGTATTTATATTCGCGTCCGGCCTTTTGGAACGCCCGCCGCATCCGTCGATGAAAACTTTTGAGCGCCTGCGCATCCTCTTTCTCGTCCGGCTCGTGATTCCAGCCCAGCTCGACGAATAAATCACGCCCCGGCATAAAATTCACGCTGACCAATTTCATCAGCTCAAATCTACGGTTTAAGGCATTGATTCTCCGTTTGGCCTCACTGGTCACTTTACGCCGTTCTGCCCGTTCTCGTGGGTTCTGGCGGCGAATCACACCATAGCTGTATTGATAGGCAAGGTATAATTTCCCGCCCACTTCTTCTTTCCTGCATTGCATTTTATCACCTGCGCCAAAGCCGTGACGGTCTTCCCGTCACGGCTCTTTCTTTCTCTCTTACTTCCAAAACGGACGCATCGCCCGTTCGGCCTGCTCGATTTTATCTTTGAGCGCTGCGTTTTCGGCTTCCAGCGCGCGCACGCGCTCTTTTTTTCCTGCGATGATCATCCGGGCCGCGGCTACGGTCAACTTCAAAAATTCGTTCTCGCATCTGAGCTTTTTGCACTTGATCCTCATGTTTGACATTGCGAATCGCCCTCCCAAGCTTAAAATAATTGACCTCATACAGCCCAGTGTACCGCCGCCGACCGCAGCAAAGGCAGGTTTCCTTTTCGGTCTCGGTATGTAAACGCCGAAATGCTACCCGCATATCGAGCCGGTGAAAGCACTGACCACAAAGCGCAGCAATCATGTGTTGCCACCTTCTTCCGTTCCGTCCTTACCGTAAATCACGCCAGACGGCCCGGAATACTGATATTTACCGACATAGGTCTTGCGGTTGCAGTTCTCACAGGTTCCCTTCTGGCTATTATCTCCCGCCCGAATAATCGGCCAGCCGCGCCCGGCGATCTGACAAAAACAGGTCGTACACAAGATAACTTCTACCATTATCGCGCCCCCTGAAACTTGGGCAGCAGCCGACGGTCTGCATCCTCACGCATCCAACGAGCGGCCATCTTCTGACGTTCCTGCGCTCTGCGGCGCTTCCATGCCGCCGGGGTTCGTCGTTCCTGCTTTTTCATTTTCTCGGTCTCCTTTCTCTATTTAAAATCACTGCGGTCTGCTGACCACAAAATTCCGGTGAATTTAAACAACCATCTTTGCACGTTCCGCCGTAATCCGGGTGCAAACCGCAATCAAAACAGCACACATATGCTTTCCGGCGCGTGCAGTAAAAGAGCTTGCAGCCATGTCTGCTATCATCCATTGGATTTGCCCTCATAATATCCGCTTGCGATCCGTTCCATCGTGCGCTCCATTTTGCGCTCTGCGGTGTCCTTCACTTCGTCTTCGCAATCCCACAGGATGCAAAGCTGATCTAACATATTGTAAACGTCGGCCAGCTCCTCAATCCGCGCCGCACGCAGCGCCCGATCGGGTACGCTGTAATCACCAAGCAGCTCGGCAAGCTCGTCCATTTCTTCCTTGGTCTTTTGCTTCTGGGCATCCAAACCGAAATGCTTCGCCGCCGCACACAGGCGGTCATAGTGACTGTTCTGGTATGCTTCCTGACTCATTGCATCTGTTCCCCTTTCAACGTCATAAATCGTCCGATGGCCGTCCGGAATTTATCTGCCGCTTCCGGCTGTTCCTGAGCCAGTGCTGCAAGCGCATTCTCAATGCGACTGGTCATACTCTGCATATCCTCAAACAGCAAATTAACCTTCATCGCCAGCGGATTTCGAGCCTTAGCAAGTTTGCCCTCGGCGGCCTTCGCCTTTTCCTCGGCCTGTCTGACTGCCTTCTGCATCTCATCGCGCACCGCCTGCCGGGCAGCTTCCAGCGCCTTTTCATCCGGCACGACCTCGGCCTGAATCACGCTTTGTTCTGCCTGTGTCTTGAGCGTTTCCAACTGATTTTTCAGGAATGCATGCTCCTCTTCCAGCTTTCCGGCACGCTGTTCTGCTTCCTGCTGGGCGGCAACAGCACTGGCTTTCTGTTTTTCTGCATCCTTCTGGGACTTCTTTGCCCGTTCCAACGCGCTTTCCGCCAAAGCTGCCCGTTCCTCTGCGGCCTTCTTCTGTCTCACGAGTTCTTCGATCTCACGACTGGACATAGACGGCAGATCATTCTCCGCGGCAAGCTCCCGCCGATCTTCGTCTGGCAGAGACAGCAGCGGAAGCAGCTGTGCATATCCCAGTTCTCCGAACAGAGTCTGCGGGTCCGTCCCGTCCAGTGCAATTTGTCTGTCCCCGAACTCTTTGGCAATGCGCATATAGTTCTGCGCTGTACTGGGCTTATAGCCGAGCCGGTTTTCCAGATAGTTCGTCCACTCTCCGTGCGGCACCATTTCCTTGACTTCCAGCAGGCGCGTCCCAATCTGGACTACTGCATCATAAAATATTTTCTTAACTTGCTGTTGGATGTACTGAATCTCTGCCGTCACAGTGTCCACCGTGCGATCAGGCTTCGTTACTTCACTCATGCACTTTTCCTCCTCTGGTCTCGTATATTTTTCAGCCGCTCCACCCAGGCATCCACAAACGCCTGCGCTTCTGGCGTGGCCTCTCGATTTTTATAGCCCCGGCACTGCCGCACGGTCAATGTACCCGGGATCAATTCAACTGTGTGCCAACTCTTTATAGGGTCATCCGCACGGCGCAGAACGAAAATAACCGTTCGACCCTCCGCGTGCCCTTTTGCATATCCTGCAACGCAGTTATCTTGTCGCTCACCCTCCAGCGTGATTTCTTTCACCGAATCAACCGGACGAATAAACATTCCTGCATGTCGCCACACCGCCCACTGCCATAGTCGGCGGCGGGCACGGAACATGCCATTGAGACCCTGATCCTGAATCTTTCGTTCCCGATCCGATAACCGCCGGTGCGCCTCATCCAGATCATGCGGCCAAAGTTCACCGCCGCCCAGACGCTCAATTTGTCTCAGATGATCGGCGTAATCGCGCAGCACGCTTGTGTACGACCGTCCGCAACGTTCAGCCTGCCGGTGAATATACCGGTACAGCTGTTTTTCATCGTCGTCCGGTATATCATGATTGAAACTCGGCCGCGCCCATGCCCAGTCTACGCCGTCCTGATCGGCCCGAATGACTCCTGCTTGATACAGCCAATGAAACCAGATAATCTCCCGCGCGTGCAGTTGAGGAATAATTTTCATCTCCCGCTTGTCCGCACCTCGAAACAAGCCTTTGAACGTCTTGGCTTTGAGATTGACCGCGCGACGCACATCGTCTTTGCGTCCATTGAAGTAATCGCACAACAGCCGAATGCAGTTTGACTTCCACAAGTATTCCACGCTTGGATTTTTCAGATAAAACCCAATGTACTCGATCAGCGGAAATTCATATTCGATTGCGCGGTCAAGCTGACTGTATTCCAGACAACTGCCCTGTATCGTCTCCCTGCTGATCGATCCCACAAAAGCTGGATAGTATTCGTATGAATACAAACTCACCCTCCAACTATCCATATGAATTGTTTTAATTGGTTTCCAGCCCTGCCAGCCGAACTTCCATTTTTCTGCTGTTCGATCGTCAAAATGATAAATGCTCATCGGCACATAATCCATTTCAAGCCCGTCTGGGCTTAAATACTGCGATACACGCCACGACCGCACCCAGATTTCCCGTCCAGCGCCCCGGAACAGCTGATAGAACAAAAACGCACAGATCAACTTACCACTCTGGCGAAACATCCAGCGGTGCGGTTCAACCTTCCCCCCGCACATCGGGCAAACCGTCATGTCTTTCAGCTTGTCCTTCACATTGGCCTCAAATTTCTTGCCGCAGGCCGTGCAAACGCATTCCCAATGCGGGTAAGGAGATAGCGAAAACGGGTCTTCATCCATTCCTATACGCCGGGCAAACAGTTTGCCTTTCAGCTCCCGTCCGATAACCTCTTGCAGTTCCTCGAAATCCGGCTGCTCACCCGGCAATCGGGTCAACATCTCGTCTGTTGTCATCCCGGCCACCTCACAGCAAATCCATCAGGTCGATGATCTCAGTCTGCGCTTCTTTATCGTGCGCCACCGGCAGCACCTCCGCCGAAGCATCTCCGAGCGTGTCTCCGCACTCCGTCTGGACGCCTTCCACCCAAGCGCTTGGGATTTTGTAAAAATCCAGAATCAGCTTGATGACCGGATTATCTGAATTCATACCGAAAACTGCGCACGCCCACGAGCCGCCTTTCTGGTGCTTTTTGGCGTAGTCATACAGTGCTTTGCCGCAAGCGTTAATCGACATCTCACGGTTTGCAAGGTCTTGCTCGATGAGCTCCGCGATCTGTTCGTTCTGCTGACCCAAATACAGCAAAATTTCGCCAATGCCACGCACATGCGGAGCACCGGCAGCTTGCATCTGCTTTTTCAGCTCTAACATTTCCATAATCGTTACCTCTTGCACAGGCGAAGCGCCTGTGCTATACTAAAACACACACTTAACTTATCTTCAGGACTTGGGCGTCTCGGCATCAGCCGGACGCCCTTTCCTTTTGCCAAGACAGATCGCGCAGCCGCTCTTCTCTGCGAGCCTCTTCGATCAGACTGTCATAGCGCAGCTTGATTGCCCACGCCTCACGGAAATTTGCCGTGTCCCGGCTGAGTGGTACAAGCTCCTCACTGCCCAACCTGCCGCCCAGACATTCATACAGCACATCACCGTATAAAGTCTGATATGCGGACACCAGCACACGATCAATCCGACAAACCGGATACGCCGTCACAGAACTAACTGGACGGACTTCAAGCCCCGAAAACCGAATCATCTCACGGCCTCACGCTGATTTTCCGTGCACCCGGCTGCAAAAAATTGTCCGGGTCTTTCTGTTTTTCCGCGATCTTCACGATGTGCGCCGCTTGTTTGATATTGTTCGTCCGCACTCTTTCGCGGATCATTTTCTTTTGCTTTATAGCCATGCTATTCATTTCTTGCCCCTCCGAAGGTGCAGCCCGATGATAATACCGCTGCCCAAACACTGCAAAATATGTACGACAGGCATCGGCAGCAGCGCGGGCATGGTGCTTGTCCACCATTCGTACAGGCCGCAGGCTGCGGCAATCAGCACGCACAGCATCAGCGCGACCCGGAACAGCCAGAAATAAATCCATCTCTGTTCCTGCTCTTTCATTCCTGTGATTCCTCCTTCTGCATCTGGCGCATGATATACGCCGTATGAATACGACGCGCAATCGTGAGTGCGCGGTCACGATCTGCCGCCATTTCCTCGGGGCTTTTGTGCGCAAAACAAGCGTCGTTGATAGATGCCGTACCCTGTTTAAACTTGTACTCTGCAACGATTGCCATAAGTAAACGCCTCCTTTGTTCTAATTTATGTCGGGTTCTTGTCCGTTTTTCCTCTTTCTGCTATACTAAAACCAGAAAGGAGGTGACAGATATGGACATTTACGAAATCGCAACTCAGTTAACGCTTCAGGCGATCGAAAGTGGCTATCTTTACAAAGATGCTGAAAACCCCGCTGAACGTGTCGCCAAAACTTTTGATGTAATCCTGAAAGGCGTTAACCAGTCGATGTGTGATATCAACGATCTTTAAGAACTCGCATAATGTCACACATAGCCACTGTCAGATCGTACAGCGCCCGGGCATCTAAGCCCACAGAATGAGACTTTTCGGAGAGCAGCGCCATCTGCTTTCTGAGAAGTCTTTTTTCTTCTTTCATCTTGGGTCGTTTTTTCAAACTGAACATAGCATTTTCCTTTCCGAGCAGCTTTTTATTATCATTCTTTGGAAACTTCCGCCCCCAGCAGCTCGTCCACCGTGCACTGAAGTGCTCTCGCGAGTGCCGGCAGCACCTGAATACGAGGATTTCCCGCACCGGTCTCCCACATGGTAACCGTTGTCCGGCCTACGCCGGTCTTGTCTGCAAGCTCCTGTTGGGTCATGCCCAACGCTTTGCGGCGGCGCACCAGATCACTGGATAAATCCGCACAGCGATCCAGCGGCACGGCGGTATCTTTCTCCGGCATAAGATCTTCTTGCTTTACGCGGTTCAGTAGCTTGTCGAGCGTCTTCGGACATTGCAGATGTGCACGGATGATATCAATCATTTCCGGGTGCTCGACAAACACGTATGACAGTACCGCCCTGCATCCCAGCTTGAAAAAACCAGATTCCATCATGGTGGAATAATCGCTGAGGATGTCTTCCGCCTCTGATTGGTCATGCGACGACCGAAACCGGTGGTCAATTTGATCGTACGCCCACTGGCACGCATCCCTACGGGTGAGATCCCAGATCTCCATTTCCAGCTCATCACATTTCATCTTTACTTCCAGCTCGCAGTAGAGAGCTTCTAAAAACTTCCCGCTGACTTTCTCGTGGTTCATAACAAACGCTCCTTTTTTTGTTTTTTAAAGGACTACGACGCGGATTCCTGTTCGGAGGCTTCCTCACAAGCCGTATCTTCTTCTCGTTCAAAAAGGTATTCCCAACTCAATCCCGGAAAAGCCTGCAAAACCTTTCGGAATTCGGAGAATTTGAAGTCTCGTCTTCCAACGATCTTATTGCGCATAGAACTTTCACAGATGCCGACTTTCTTTGCCAAATCTGCTGTGCTCATATTCCGTTTGAACATTTCAACTTCCAGATTCTTAAACAACTGTTCACACCTCCTCGTGTCCGCTTGGTTTATACTGGTAAGTGGGAAAGCTTTGGCCTCCAGAAAGGAGGTCGTATGGATAACCAGACAAGATTTCAACAAATGCTTGATGTCGTGAAACATACGCACAAATCCAGCGAAGCGCATGTTTTTGCCACATTGGCTTTAATTGAGAACTCTGACTTAACCTATTTGCAAAAGATGCAGTTAAAATATGAGTTACTCGGTCATTAATAGGCAACAATACACATTTCTTATTTCCATTCTTCAATATCCGGAGGCCGCTTTCCCGTTGATAATCCCCAGTTGCCGCTGGTGGATTATCAGATTTACCCTACAGGGTATTTCCAAGGATATGATATACCTTATAAGATATATTGTCAATCTATTTTTACCTTGTAGGGTAAATTTTTCTTGCAATCATTATTTTTTTGTGTTATGTTGAAAGTGGAAAGACCTGCTAATAAAAGTCAAGTAGAAATTTCAGATTTTTTAGGGAGGC
>NHCFR00700__coassemble_876_pt1 | contig 89944 bp, 84 predicted proteins | sample NHCFR00700__metabat2_high_PE_034 | metagenome-assembled genome bin NHCFR00700 | reverse complement strand
TGCTTTTTTTATTTTCCAAACTGTGGTTTCATGTTTTCGCATATTTTTACGTTTTTCTATAAGTTGTTACATTTTACAGAGTGTCTTTTGTGCGTCATGCCAAAATAGGCACAACCTCTGGCGGAATTTCCTTGTATATTTTGTCCTTTGATGCTACAATGATACAGGGCTTTGGCCTCGCATTATTTCTATCTGCTTTTATCAGGAAAGGGGGAACTCACATGCAGCCGACTGACATCCGTTATCAGAACTATATTCAGATTCTGAAAGAGGAACTTGTTCCGGCTATGGGCTGTACAGAACCGATTGCAATTGCATACGGTGCAGCCAAGGCACGGGAAATCCTCGGATGTTTACCCGAGACCGTTCTGGTTGAAGCCAGCGGCAACATCATCAAAAATGTCAAGAGTGTTGTCGTACCGAACACCGATGGCCTGAAGGGTATTGAAGCAGCTGCAGCAGCGGGTATCGTTGCAGGACACGCCGATCAGATTCTGGAAGTCATTGCATCGGTATCTGATGCCGAAAAGCAAGCCATCCGCACTTATTTGGACGAACACGAAATCACCGTCCGTCCCGCCGAAGGAGATGTCATTTTTGATATCATCCTGACGCTGCGTTCCGGTGATTCCTATGTGAAGCTGCGCATCGCAGACTATCACACCAACATCGTCCATGTAGAGAAGGACGGCGTTCTGCTCTTGGAAGCTGGACACACCGCAGAAAATGTACAAGCTTCTACGCTCACCGACCGCAGCAGTCTGTCTGTCGAGGGCATTCTGGATTTCGTCGAGACCATGCGCATTGACGATGTTCGCGAAATGGTGGAACGACAGATCGAGTATAACTCTGCCATCGCACAGGCCGGCATCGACGGCAACTGGGGTGCGAATATCGGCTCAGTTTTACTGCATCACTACGGCAACGATGTCAAGATTCGCGCACGCGCTATGGCAGCAGCTGGTTCCGATGCTCGTATGAGCGGCTGTGAATTGCCGGTCATCATTGTTTCCGGCAGTGGCAATCAGGGCATCACCGCATCGGTTCCTGTCATTGAATATGCCAAGGAACTGCAGGTGTCTCATGACAAACTGATTCAGGCGGTCACCTTATCCGACCTTCTGACCATCCACCTCAAAACAGGTATCGGTCGCCTGTCCGCATACTGCGGCGCTGTCAGCGCCGGCTGTGCGGCTGGCTCCGCGATTGCCTGGCTGCAGGGTGGCGGATACGAGGATATCGCACACACCTTGGTCAACTCTCTGGCAACGGTATCCGGTGTCATCTGTGACGGTGCGAAACCCTCGTGTGCGGCTAAGATTGCGGCAGCCGTCGACGCCGGTATTCTGGGTCATCAGATGTACTGTGACGGCCAGCAGTTCTACGGCGGTGACGGTATTGTCACCAAGGGTGTCGAGAACACCATCCGCAATATCGGTCGTCTGGGGCACGACGGTATGCGTGAGACCGACAAGGAAATTATCCGCATCATGACCGGTCTCTAAGTCATTTTATTGGAAGGGGTAATCTACATTATGAAAATTCTGAAGAGCCTGCCCGCGAAGCTGGTTCTCGGTGTTATCATCGGTATGGCTGTCGGCCTGTTCCTCGCAGAGGATCTGCTGCCGGCTTCGATTAACACCGGTATCCTTCAGGTCATCGTGACGGCAAAGTATATCTTAAATCAGCTGATCAACTTCTGTGTACCGCTCATTATCATCGGCTTTATTGCGCCCTCGATCACCAAGCTGGGCTCCAATGCATCGCGCATGCTGGGCGTGGCTTTGATTCTGGCGTATGTATCGTCGCTGTGCGCTGCACTCATGTCCACCGGTGCCGGTTTTACCATCATTCCGCACCTGAATATCGCCAGTGCGGTTGACGGTCTGCGCGATACACCGGAAGCTGTCTTCAAGCTGGACATTCCGCAGATTATGTCCGTTATGAGTGCACTGGTTATCTCGGTTATGGTTGGTCTGGCTGCAACGGTCAGCAACGCAAAGGTAATCTCTCAGGCGCTTGATGAGTTCCAGCGCATCGTTCTTCTGATCGTTACCTGTGTCATCATCCCCATCCTGCCCGTATTCATCAGCACCACCTTCTGCACGCTGGCATACGAGGGCACGATCACCAAGCAGCTGCCTGTCTTCCTAATCGTCGTCATCATCGTTATGATCGGTCATTACATCTGGATGGGTGTTCTGTATGGTCTGGCAGGTGCGTACTCGGGTAAGAATCCCTGGGATGTTCTGCGCAATTACGGTCCCGCTTACATCACCGCTGTCGGCACCATGTCTTCGGCTGCTACGCTGGCTGTTGCACTGCGCTGCGCGAAGAAGTCCAAGGTCCTGCGTCACGACATGATTGACTTTGGTATTCCGCTCTTTGCGAATATCCATCTGTGCGGTTCGGTTCTGACCGAGGTATTCTTCGTCATGGTCGTTTCCAAGATCCTGTATGGCTCTCTGCCCAGCTTTGGCACCATGGTTCTGTTCTGCGCACTGCTCGGCGTCTTCGCGATCGGTGCACCCGGTGTTCCGGGCGGTACGGTTATGGCGTCTCTGGGCCTGATTACCGGCGTTCTTCGTTTCGACGATGCCGGCACGGCGCTTATGCTCACCATCTTCGCATTGCAGGATTCCTTCGGTACTGCTTGTAACGTTACCGGTGACGGTGCGCTCACCCTGATGCTCACCGGCTACGCGGAAAAGCACAATATCCAAGAACAGCACATCGATTTCTCACTCTGATTTCTATGCAATAAAAAAGAGCTGTCCAAACGGACAGCTCTTTTCTTATGTCTTACTTTTTCGCAGTCTCTTTTCCAAAAATGATGAAGAGCAACGCGCTGACACCAAGCAGAATCGGATAATAGCAATAGGGAACGATCTGCACTGACGAGATTTTCTGGGTTGCCATCTCAGTCGCTGCTGCCGCGTACAGCAGCTGTGCACCGTAAGGGATGATACCCTGGAAGGTCGAGGTGAAGATATCCAGCAGGGAAGCGGTACGCTTGGGGCTGATATCGTAATCCTCTGCAATCTCCTTTGCAATCGGACCTGCAATGACAATTGCAACCGTATTGTTTGCAGTCGAGCAGTCTACAACCGAGGACAGTGCGGCAATACCAATTTCTGCACCCTTCTTACCGTGAATGCAGCGACGAATCACGTACAAAATCCAATCGATACCACCGTTCTGGCGAACCAGAGAAACAACGCCGGCTACCAGGATCGAGATAACGGTGATGTCGTACATGCTCATAATGCCGTCGCCCATGATCTTAAAGGTATCCAACAGACCAAAGTCTCCGTAGGCAATACCGATGGCCAGCGAAAGCACTGCGCCGCCAACCAAGAGCAGAAATACATTCAAGCCAACCAGTGCACCAATCAGGACAACCAGATAAGGGATAATGCGAACCACATTATATGTCAGTTCCTCGGAAGGCGCATAATTTGTGCCCATCGTGCTGACAAAAAAGATAATCGCTGTGACAATCGCAGCAGGCAGTGCAATCTTAAAGTTTTCGCGGAACTTATCCTTCATCGCACAACCCTGTGTACGTGTTGCCGCGATGGTCGTATCCGAAATCATGGACAGGTTATCGCCAAACATTGCACCACAAACCGCTGCACCAATGCACAGTGCCATGGAAATGCCGGCCTTTTCACTGATACCAATCGCGATCGGCGCCAGCGCAACGATCGTACCGACCGAAGTACCCATCGAGGTCGAGATAAAGCAGCCGATAATGAACACGCCAACAACTGCGACGTTGCCCGGCAGAATGGACAGACCGAAATTGACCGTCGCGTCTGCGCCGCCCGCCGCCTTTACCGAAGCGGAAAATGCACCTGCGAGAATGAACACCAGACACATAATCATAATGTTCTCCTCACCAGCGCCGCGCGCCATCGTATTCAGCTTTTCCTCAAAGGTCAGCTTGGTTCCTTTGGGATTCTGCAAAAATGCAACGATCAGCGCAATCAAAAAGCCAACAATTGCTGGCAGGGAATCTCCGAACATGCCGCCCATGCGATTATCTATGATGCCAACCGCGATGAAAAGCACCAAGAATACCGCAATCGGGAGCAGCGCCCACGGATTTCCTTTTTTCATAGTGAAACCTACTTTCTTTCTGACATATTCCATGTCATTTTTCCTTGTAGCCTATCATACACGATTTTCGTAGAAAAAACAAGGGATATGCTTTTGTGCATATCCCTGAAGATCAATATTTCATGCGGCGAAAATGCATTTGGTCACCGACTTGATTGATAATCCAGACCGAAATCCAGCCCAGCACAATGCCCAACAGTGCACCGCACAGCACGTCGGTCGGATAATGAACGCCGACATAGAGGCGAGAAAGTCCGATCAATACCGCAAGTACCCCGCATGCGATTCCCGGTTTTTTGTAAAAACCAAAGCACGCCGTCGCCGCGCAGAAAGAAGACAATGTATGTCCAGAAGGGAAGGAATACAAATCTCCCGGCGAGACGAGCGGTATAATATCGGTATAAGTACGGAACGGCCGAGGACGCGCAACAATGTTCTTAATGGCCAGATTTCCAATCAACAATCCGAGCAGCAATGCCAGCAGCATCGCAATACTACACCGCCGTGTACGTGGACGAATCACCAGTACAAGTGCAAGTACCAGCCAAATCGCTCCTGCATTGCCCAGTGAAGTGATCAGTGTCACAATCGGTGTCAGCCAGTCCTGTCGTACATGCTGGGTAATGTACAGCAATATATCATGATCTAATCCCTGTATCCATTCCATCTATGCCAAACTCCTCCTGTTCGTTTTATTTATTGTATAGAATCCGGTCGGAAGTTGCAAGCGAAGAAATTGACTTTTTGTATTGTCTTAAAATTTGTCTCAAAAAATCCCAAATTTTCTCTTGACAGCTTTGCACAAATGGTCTATCATATACCTATATTCTTTCACAAGCTAAATTAGTAAAAGCAATGAACGGGTAAAGTAATCGTTCCCCAGATTTCAGAGAGCTGTTGGTTGGTGCAAAACAGTATCTGTGACCGGTGAAACTCGCCCGGGAGCTGTGGACTGAAATTTTCCAGTAGGTTCTACCGGTTGTCCCCCGTTATAGGGAAGGCATATTGTTTGATATGCACTGAGTGGTCGTCTACGGACGGCAATGAGAGTGGTAACGCGGAGTTTCTAGCTTCGTCTCTTAAAGTATTTTAAGGGACGAAGCTTTTTGTTTTGTCCCGCAGATCCCAAACTTTGTCTATCAGGAGGATTTTGATCATGGGAAGAACGATTCAGATTTTCGACACAACCTTACGTGATGGCGAGCAGTCTCCCGGCTGCAGCATGAACCTGAATGAAAAAATTGAGGTTGCACGTCAGCTGGAATCCATGAAGGTCGACATCATCGAGGCCGGTTTTGCCATTGCTTCCCCGGGTGATGCGGCAGCGATCGCAGCCATTGCAGACAACGTTCACAACTCGACGGTCTGCTCGCTGGCTCGCTGTGTAGAAAAGGATATTGATGCGGCATACAGCGCAATTAAGCGTGCAAACTCCGCTCGTATTCATGTATTCCTCGCAACATCTCCGCTCCACAGACAGTATAAGCTGAAAATGTCTCAGGACGAAGTTTTGGAAGCAATCGCACACAATGTTGCTTACGCCAAGAAGTATTTGAGCGATATCGAGTTCTCTGCTGAGGATGCTTGCCGCACCGAGCCCGAGTTCTTGGCGAAGACCTTTGAAGCCGCCATCAAGGCTGGTGCAACTACGCTCAACATTCCCGATACCGTCGGTTATATGACTCCCGATGAGTACGCTGCACTCGTTCGTTATCTGCGTGAGCACACCCCCGGCATTGAAAACGTCACGCTGTCCTGCCACTGCCACAACGACCTTGGCATGGCGGTTGCCAACTCGCTGGCAGGCGTTGAGGCCGGTATCAACCAGATCGAATGTACGATCAACGGCATCGGTGAGCGCGCCGGCAATGCTTCCATGGAAGAGTGTGTCATGGCGCTCCATGTCCGCCGCGACTACTATCAGGCAGAATCCAACATCGATACCACCCAGATCTATCGTGCAAGCCGCATGATTCAGACCATCACCGGTGTTCCGGTCGCTCCGACCAAGCCGATTATCGGTGCAAACGCATTCGCACACGAGTCCGGTATCCATCAGCACGGCGTCATGGCAAACAAGGAAACTTACGAGATCATGACCCCCGAATCCGTCGGTATTCCGCAGAACGCCATCGTTCTCGGCAAGCACTCCGGCCGTCACGCATTCGAAGATCGTCTGCGCACGCTGGGCTATCAGCTCGATGCTGAAAAGCTCGACAAGGCATTTGCAAAGTTCAAGCTCCTCGCAGACAAGAAGAAGATCATCAAGGATCGCGACCTCGAAGCTCTGGTCGGCGCAGTTCCGGTTTCCGGCAGCGAGCGTTACACGCTGGTCAACTTCGTTATCAACTCGGGTAACTCCATCACCTCGACCGCTGTTATCCGTGTCAAGCACGGTGATGAGACCATCGAGCGCGTTGCAGCATCGGACGGCCCGATCAATGCCGCATTCCGTGCCATCAACAAGATCGTCGGCCGCGAAGTTGTTCTGGAGGATTACTCCTTGAAGGCAATGACCGAAGGCGAGGACGCACAGGGCGAAGCAATCGTCAAGATCTCGGTAGACGGCAGCGAGCTCGTTACCGGCCGCGGCGTTGCAGTCGACGTCATTGAAGCTTCGATCAAGGCATATATCAACGGTATCAATAAGTTCTTTATGGAATAAACAAGAGGGATTACAACTATGGCAATGACAATGACTCAGAAGATCCTCGCAAAACACGCGGGACTTGACGCGGTGACCGCCGGACAGCTCATCGAGGCACAGGTCGACCTGACCCTGGCCAACGACATCACCGGTCCGGTTGCCATCCGCGAGATGGAAAAGGCAGGTTTTGACAAGGTTTTTGACCGAACCAAGATCGCGCTTGTTATGGACCACTTTGCACCGAATAAGGACATCAAGTCTGCTCAGCAGTGCTTAGAGTGCCGCGAGTTCGCGAAGAAATACGACATCGTAAACTTTTACGATGTCGGCGAGATGGGTGTCGAGCACGCGCTGCTGCCCGAAAAAGGCCTGACCGCTCCGGGTGAGCTCATCATCGGCGCAGACTCCCACACCTGCACCTACGGTGCGCTGGGTGCGTTCTCTACTGGCGTTGGCTCGACCGATCTGGCTGCCGGTATGGCAACCGGTAAGGCATGGTTTAAGGTTCCCTCGGCCATCAAGTTTGTTCTGAAGGGCAAGAAGGCTCCCTGGATTTCCGGTAAGGACGTTATTCTGCACATTATCGGCAAGATTGGTGTAGATGGTGCGCTGTACAAGTCGATGGAGTTTACCGGCGAGGGTGTTGCAGAGCTGTCCATGGACGACCGCTTCACCATCTGCAACATGGCCATTGAGGCAGGCGCTAAGAATGGTATCTTCCCGGTTGACGACAAGACCATGGAATATATTAAAGATCGTGTACACCGCGAAGTCACGGTATTCGAGGCCGACGCAGACGCAGTTTACGACGAGACCTACGAGATCGATCTGTCCACGCTGCGTCCGACTGTTGCATGCCCGCATCTGCCCGAGAACACCAAGACCATTGATGAGCTCGACCACATCGAGATTCAGCAGTCGGTCATCGGTTCGTGCACCAACGGCCGTATTGAAGATATGCGCATTGCGGCTTCCATCCTCAAGGGCCGTCATGTTGCTCCCGGTGTACGTACTATCGTCATTCCGGCGACGCAGGAAGTTTACCTCCAGTGCATCGAGGAAGGTCTGGCAAAAATCTTCATTCAGGCTGGTGCCATTGTCTCCACGCCGACCTGCGGCCCGTGCCTTGGCGGTCACATGGGTATTCTGGCGCAGAACGAGCGCTCGATCTCGACCACAAACCGCAACTTTGTTGGCCGTATGGGTCATATCACGAGCGAAATCTATCTGGCAAGCCCGGCAGTCGCTGCCGCATCCGCCGTTATGGGCTACATCTGTGCCCCCGAAGATGTCAAGTAACAGGGAAGGAAGTCTACCATGATCGTAAAAGGTTCTGTTTTCAAATACGGGGATAACGTCGATACCGACGTTATCATCCCTGCACGTTATCTGAATATCGCCGATCCGGCTGAGCTGGCTACCCATGCAATGGAGGATATCGACACCGAATTTGTCAAGAAGGTTCAGCCCGGTGACATCATCGTGGCAAACCGCAACTTTGGCTGCGGTTCCTCGCGTGAGCATGCGCCGCTCGTTCTGAAGGAAAACAAGGTTTCCTGCGTCATCGCAGCTTCCTTTGCACGTATTTTTTACCGCAACGCCATCAACATCGGTCTTCCCATTCTGGAATGCGAAGCCGCTGCAAACGGCATCGAGGCAGGGGATGAGGTATCGGTCGACTTTGATACCGGTGTCATCACCAACGTCACCAAGGGCGAGACCTATCAGGCAGCTGCATTCCCGCCGTTTATTCAGTCCATCATCCATGCCGGCGGTCTGCTCAAGTCGCTGAAGGAAAGAGGAGAGTGAGTCCCATGAATTACAATATTGCAGTCATCAAGGGTGACGGTATCGGCCCGGAAATCGTTTCCGAGGCTATGCTGGTTCTGGAAAAGATCGGCGAAAAGTTTGGTCACACTTTTAAATTTCAGGAAGTTCTGGCCGGCGGCTGCTCCATCGATGCAAATGGCATTCCGCTGACCGATGAGACGATCGAAATCTGCAAAAATGCAGACTCGGTTCTGCTCGGTGCCGTCGGCGGCCCTAAGTGGGACAATGTGCCGTCTGCAAAGCGTCCGGAAAAGGCTCTGCTCGGTCTGCGCGCAGCGCTCGGTCTGTTTGCAAACATCCGCCCGGCCATGATGTACAAGGCACTTGCTGATGCCTGCCCGATCAAGAAGGAAATCATCGGCGACGGTTTCGACATCGTCGTTTGCCGCGAGCTAACTGGTGACGTCTACTTCGGCAATCACTACCGCAAGGAAAGTGACTGTGGTTGGGGCGAAATGGGCTGCGACGATATGAACTACTCGGCCTATGAGGTAGAGCGCATCGCACGCCGTGCATTTGAAATGGCGCGTGTCCGCTCCAAGAAGGTCACCAGCGTAGATAAGGCCAACGTACTCGAGACCTCCCGCGTCTGGCGCGAGACCGTAACCCGCATTGCAGCCGAGTATCCTGACGTCGAACTGCAGCACATGTATGTTGATAACGCTGCCATGCAGCTGGTACATAACCCGGGTCAGTTTGACGTTCTGCTGACCGGTAACCTGTTCGGCGACATTCTGTCCGACGAGGCTTCCATGATTACCGGCTCGATCGGTATGCTGCCGTCCGCTTCGATCGGCGAGACCGGCCGCGGCATGTACGAACCCATTCACGGTTCTGCACCCGACATTGCAGGCAAGGGCATTGCAAACCCGATTGCAACCATTCTGTCCTGTGCCATGATGCTGCGCTACTCGTTCGGTCTGTCGGCGGAAGCTGACGCCATCGAGCAGGCTGTCGGCAAAGCACTCGACAACGGCTGCCGCACTGCCGATATCGCAGCGCCCGGTCAGACCGCTCTGTCCACCAGCGAGATGGGTCAGGTCATCCGCGATTTGATCTAAAATATCTGAAATTTCAACAGCCGGCACCGATTTGTGTCGGCTGTTTTTGTGTACCTTTACAGATATCCCGAACAAATTAGGCTTGTGGTTTATCGGGAAATGCGCTAGAATAGAATAGATATAAAATATATATAGATGGAGAATCAGCTGTGAAAACTGCAAATATTTTAGGTGTCACTTTTCATAATGTCACACTCAAAGACGCGGTCGACGCGGCAATGGATCAGATCCGCGCCGGAAAAAAGGGTTATGTCGTAACCCCTAACCCGGAAATCGTATATGCAACGTTCGAGGATCCGGTCTTCCGCGATATCGTTAACCGTGCCTCTCTTGTTCTGCCCGACGGCATTGGCGTCATTTATGCTGCCCGCATTTTGGGCATTCCGCTTGCCGGCAAGGTGCCCGGTATCGACTTTGCAGACGCACTCATGTATCGCATGTCGCAGGAAGGAATGCGTCTGTTCCTGCTCGGTGCCAAGCCGGGTGTCGCTGAAAAGGCTGCTGAGAACATCAAAAAGAAATATCCCGGACTGGTCATCGCCGGTACGCAGGACGGCTACTTTAAGGACGACCAGCAGGCGATCGATGCGGTCAAGGCCGCAGGCGGAGCCGATGTCATGTTTACCTGCCTCGGTGCACCCAAGCAGGAGCGCTTTATGGCCGGTCACATGGACGAGCTCCCGGTTACGCTGTCTTGTGGTCTGGGTGGCTCGCTGGATGTATTCGCTGGAACCGTACAGCGTGCGCCTGAACTCTTCCGCCGTCTGAATCTGGAATGGCTCCACCGTCTGCTCAAGCAGCCCAGCCGCTTCGGACGCATGATGAAACTGCCGCTGTTTCTGCTGATCACCATCAAGACCAGACTGTTTGGAGGAAAACAATCATGATGAAAGTCCGTTTGCTGGCACACACGCCCGACCCTGAGCGTTTGATCGCCGCCGCGGCTAAAAACTGCTACTCGTCCGTCGACGTTGACGGTATTCTGGATGGACTGACCGAGGAAAAAACGCAGTCCTTCTTACAGATGCTGACCGAAATCGGTCACGAAAGCCCGATTGAGCACGTTTCGTTCACCTTTGCAATCGAAGGCGTGTCCCGCTCGCTGCTGGCACAGATTACCCGCCACCGTATGGCTTCTTACAGTGTCCAATCTCAGCGCTATGTGCGCGAGAAGGGCTTCGAGTACGTTGTTCCGCCCGAGATTGAGAAAATCCCGGCAGCCAAGGCACAGTTTATCCAGGCCATGGAAGACGATCAGCGCACTTATGAAGCGCTGACCGCAACGCTGATGGAAGGTTATCTGGCCGAAAATCTGGCTGCGGGTATGAGCGAAAAGGCTGCTCGATCCAAGGCGGAGAAAAAAGCCATTGAGGATGCGCGTTATGTACTGCCCAACGCCTGCACGACCCGCATCGTCATGACCGCCAATGCACGTTCTCTGCAAAACTTCTTCCGTCTGCGCTGCTGCAACCGCGCACAGTGGGAGATTCGTGCACTGGCAGAAGAAATGTACAAGCTTGTCTATGCCGTAGCGCCCACGCTGTTCCGTCATGCCGGCCCGCCGTGCGTGTCCGGCCCCTGCACAGAAGGCAAAATGACCTGCGGTCAGGCAAGTCAGGTTCGCGCCCATTATTTGGAACTGCAAAACGCTGAATAATTCGTTTTCGGCTGCAAATCATCCAAATAAGAGCGATTTACACGAGAGAGAAAGGATTTTATGTTAGATTTTCGAGAAATCACGCTGGAAGATAAAGAGCGCGTTGAAGCCTGTGCCAGAGCGCACAACTACCATCTGTGCGAGCACTGCTTTGTTGATCTATATATCTGGCGCGATCACTATGATACCAAAATCTGTTTTCTAGGTGACTTCTTACTGGTTAAAATGCGGGATGCAGATTCCGGAAAGGAAATGTATCTGGCGCCGATCGGAGAGGGAAGTCTGTGTCAGCCGGTCGCAGCACTGCGTGAGGATGCCGCTGAGCGCGGCAATCCGTTTATCATGGTCTCGGTTGCCGAGGACATGATTGAGCGCATGGAAACCTGCTGTCCGGGTCAGTTCGACTACTCCTACAACGAAGGCGCAGCCGACTATGTCTATCTGAGCGAAAAATTACAGACCTTATCAGGCAAAAAGTTGCAGTCCAAGCGCAATCTGGTCAATCGCTTCTTAGCGAACTACGAAGGCCGCTGGAGTTATGAGGATATTACCCCGGATAACGTGCGGGAAGCGCTCAAATTCCACTTCAAGTGGTGCGAGATGAATGGCTGCATGCGTGACCACGCCTTCTTTGGTGAAACCTGTGCGGTTGGTATCGGCCTGAACAACTGGGATGCACTCGGTCTGCGCGGCGGTCTGCTGCGTCTGGATGGGGAAGTGATCGCATTCACATTCGGCTGTCGCGCAACCGACGATATGTATGTCGTTCAGATCGAAAAGGCCGACCATAATATTCCCGGTGCCTATCAGATGATCAACCAGCAGTTCGTCAAGCGCAACTGCACTGATGTTATGTACGTCAATCGTGAGGAAGACCTCGGCTTGGAAGGTCTGCGCAAGGCAAAACAGTCTTACTATCCGGCATTTTTGTCCAAAAAATATGTGGCCGTCCCGAAAGGGGAAGCACAATGATCCGCTTCGCTCAGCCGGGTGATCTTTCGGCAATTCGTGATCTCTGGGAGATTTGTTTCCCGGATGACACCGGGTTTAACCCCTATTACTTTGATCATCTGTTTTCCCTGAACGACACCCTTGTATGTGAACTTGACGGTCGTATCGCTGCGATGGTGCAGATGCTGCCCTATACACTTCGTGTGCACAATCAGGACTTTCCGGTCACTTATATCTACGGTGCCTGCACCCATCCTGACTTCCGTCGTCGGCATCTGATGAGCCAGCTGTTGTCCGCTTCCTTCGACTGGGATCAGCAGCACGGCCGTATTGCTTCCATGCTCATTCCGCAGGAAGCATGGTTATTCGATTTTTACCGGCCATTCGGCTATCTGCCTCAGTTTTCTATCCAAACGATTACCGAGCAGATTGCACCCGTTCCAAATGATTGTCTGCGTCCCTTGACCGCAGATGATCTCAATGCGTGTCAGGCACTCTATGATGCGCAGACTGCGCAATATGATATGGCGGTAATCCGCTCGGCAGCACAATGGCAGCAGCAGCTCGCCCTCTTTCAAACTTTGGGTGCTGGTGCTTATGGCTGGGAACAGAATGGTAAACTGGCAGGCTACGCTTTCGTCTGGCAGGAAGAATCCGGCATTTGGGCGCAGGAATGTGTCTGTGCAGACCGTGCCAATCGAGAGGCTTTCTTGTCCGCTTTGGCACATCAGACAGGCTGTACCACAGTGCGCATTTCCGGCCCGACCGACGAGCCCGCTCATTCTTTGGGATGCATTAAATTTTACACGTCTCAGCCGTCCATGCACGGCTATATGAATCTTATGCTCAACTGAAAAGGAGAGAATAATCATGGTTTATGTATTTTTAGCTGACGGTTTTGAAGAAGTCGAAGCATTGACCCCGATTGATGTCCTCCGCCGCGCCGGTGTCGATGTCCGCACGGTTGGTGTGACTGGAAAGACGGTGACCGGTTCCCACGGTGTACCGATGATTGCCGATTTACTCCCCGAAGAGACCGATCTGGCATCGGCTGACCTGATTTTCCTGCCGGGTGGTATGCCTGGCACCAAGAACCTCTACGCATCAGACTTTGTTCGCAATGCAGTTGAAAAGGTTCTGGCTGACGGCCACTATGTCAGCGCGATTTGTGCTGCACCGTCTATCGTTCTGGGCGGTATGGGTATTCTCAACGGCAAGCGTGCAACCTGCTATCCGGGCATGGAAGACGGCATGGTTGGTGCCATTGCACAGGCTGTTCCCTGTGTCTGGGATGGTAAGATTATCACCGGTCGCGGCGCTGGCGCGGCGTTTGACTTTGCACTGACACTCTGTGAGGCACTGTGCGGTCGGGAAACCGCGGATAAGATTGCCGCTTCGGTCTGCTATGCACGCTGAAAAAGCTCTCTTACGCAAAAAAATGCTTGCGCTGCGGGCAGCAGAGACCCTGGAGGCACGTCGCCTTCGGGATCGTGCTATTACCGAGGCTGTGTGCGGACTGGACGCATACCAATCGGCGCACACGATTTTCTGCTACTGCGCGACAGCAGAAGAAATCGCAACCGATGCGATCATTTCCGATGCGCTGGCGCACGGAAAGCGTGTGTGCGTCCCGCGCTGTGAGCGTCCCGGGGAAATGACAGCAAGAGAGATCCACTCTCTGCACGAGCTCATTCCTGGAAAATTTGGAATCCGCGAACCGCAAGCTGATCGCCCCATCATCTCACCGGAAGAAATCGATTTTTGCATCGTGCCCTGTCTGTGTGCCGATCTCCAAGGATTTCGTCTGGGCTACGGCGGTGGATATTACGATCGCTTTTTGTGTCAAACCTCAGCTTTCACGGCCGTGCTGTGCGATTTTTCCCGACTGCTTCGCACACCGCTGCCCCGAGAAGCTACCGATATCCCTTGTGACTGTATTATAACGGAAAGGCAGGTACATAGTGAAAAGTAAATCCGCATTGCGGCTCTGCCTGTCGCTCTTCATCTGTTTTGCGCTGCTCATCGGCGCGCAATCCTTTTTACCGAATATTTTAACCCTCTATCCTGAATGGTTCGGTATCTTGCTCGACTTTGCCGCTATGTTCATTCCCATTGTTCTGCTGCATGTTCTTATGCCGCGCAAAGAGAACTTCCGGCCGAAGTTGAAGCCCTCACATATCTCAGCCGAAATGCTTGGTTTTACCCTGTGCATGGCTTTGGGATTATCCTTTATTCGTTTTGATATTGAATATCTGGTCTATCGCATCACCGGTGCCAGTGAGATCAATCTCTCATTTTCACTGCTGACCATCCCGTTTGGCAACTCGGTTTCGTTCTTCGCGATTCTGGCTGCCATTCTGATTCCCGCGTTGATTGAAGAATTCTTTCTGCGCGGATATATCCAGACTTTCCTGAGTGAGTACATGAGCACCCGTCAAGTCATTGGACTGATCACCTGTATCAGTGCCATGCTGTATGGCTCTCTGCCCGCATTGCCGGGCGGTATCGTCTTTGCATTTGGCATGAGCTGGCTCACCTTTGTATTTGGATCGTTCTGGTATGCGGTCATTGCACATGCGGTATCATCGGCTTTGTTCCTTTTCCTGAACGGACTGCTTGGTAAGTTTATGGTGTACGGCATCCTGCGCTTTCTTCCTGCGCTCTGTATCATCTTCGCACTGCTGTTCTTCTATATTGCACTGCGTCTCGCCGAACGCCTTACCCTGCGTCAAGCTTTCAGAAAACTGCACTATGTGCAGCACAGCGATTATTCGTTCACCAAATTTGCAAGCAATGCGGCAGCACTTGCATTTCTGTTCGTATTCATCGCAAAAGCCGTGATCGGTATTATATAAACGAGGTATTATCATGGAAAATCATCGCTATACCCCCAAGCATTCGGAAAACAAGCCGCGTTCCAGGGCTACCAGCAATGCTTCCCGCCGTGCACGTGACACGGCGGATTCTGCACGCAGGCCTTACCGCAGAAAAGATGCCGACCTGTTTTCCGATCAGGTGCCGACGCACAACAGTATGCGGCGCAGCCTGAATACAGAATCCCGCTCGACGCGCCGCAGCTCCCGCTCGCAGGCAGACGATCTATTTGAAAATGAGACGCACGCATACCGCACACCGCGTCGCAAAAAATCAAAAACCGGCTGTGCGCTGGCTTCGCTCTACTTTATTGTGATTTTCGGCATATCGATTTGTCTGTCTGTGGTGCTGATCTTCGCCGCAAACGATGCGCTTGCCCTGGTCAAAGACGATCAGGATATCTCCTTCGTTGTTGCAGAAGACACCACCGTCAGCGGTATCAGCCAGCAGCTTGACCAAAGCGGCGTTGTCAATTATGGCACGTTCTTCCGTCTGTTCAATTCGCTCCAGGGTGATGGAGATGTCATCATTTCTGCTGGTGTGTATACGCTCAACCCGACGATGGACTACGATCAGATCGTCAGCGCTCTGACCGAGACCACATCCACCACCACAGTAAAGGTCACCATTCCCGAGGGCTACACCATCGCTCAAATTCGTCAGACGCTGCTTGACAACAATGTGACCTCTGAGGCTCTTCTGGACGATGCGCTGAACAATTACGCCTTTAAGCACGATTTTCTCAAGGACGAGCAGCCGCCCAAGGAAAACTGGCTGGAAGGATATCTGTTCCCGGACACCTACGAGTTCGTACAGGACAGCAAGCAGCCCATTTACGAAGTGCTGAACGTCATGCTCAACAACTTCGATACGAAGTATGACGAGCAGATTGAAGAAGGCGCGAAGGAACTCGGTCTGACCACGCATGAAGTTGTCGTCATTGCGTCTCTGATCGAACGAGAAGCCAAGGAAGCGGATGAATTTTCCAAAATTTCCGGCGTCATTCACAACCGACTCAACAACAGCGAAGAATATCCCTATTTACAGATTGACGCGTCGCTGCAATATGCCGTCGGTCACAACAATCCGCTGACCGAGGAAGACCTCAAGCTGGACAGCCCCTACAACCTGTATACCAACAAGGGTCTGCCGCCCGGACCGATCTGTAATCCCGGCTATAATGCGCTGTATGCTGCAACCCATCCGGACGACCACGACTATTATTACTATGTCGCAATGCCCGATGGAACCCATCTCTTCGCCGAGACCAACAGCGAACACAATCGCAACCGTGAGCGTGCTGAAGAGGCTTGGGCCGAAGCAAACAATGAATAAAACATCTATGGAGACAATATCTTGAAAAAACCTGAAATTCTGTCACCCGCTGGTGACTTTGAAAAAATGAAATATGCCATCGCATACGGTGCGGACGCGGTCTATATGGCCGGTCAGTCCTTCGGTATGCGTGCGGCTGCGGCAAACTTCAGTGCCGACGAGCTGCGCACCGGTATTGCCTACGCGCATGCGCACGGCGTTAAGTGCTATATCACCGTAAACATCATCCCGTCCAATGACGATCTTGCAGCGCTGCCCGATTATCTGGCACTGCTGCAGGACTGCGGTGCGGATGCAATCATCGCAGCTGACGTCAGTGTCGTATCTCTAGCGAAAAAGTATGCCCCCAAGGTTCCGCTGCATATCAGCACACAGACCAGCATTTTAAACTATGAAGCTGCGAACTTCTGGGCCGACCGGGGTGCTGAGCGCATCGTTCTTGCACGTGAGCTTTCGCTCCCGGAAATCGCAGAGATCCGTGCCAAGACTCCCAAGGAGCTCGAGATCGAGGCTTTTGTACACGGTGCGATGTGTATTTCGTACTCCGGCCGCTGCCTGATCTCTCAGTACATGACCGGCCGCGACGCAAACCATGGTGCATGTGCGCAGCCCTGCCGCTGGAAGTACTCTCTGGTCGAAGAAAAACGTCCGGGTGAATATTTCCCGGTTGTCGAGGACGATCGTGGTACCTATCTGTACAACTCCAAGGATCTGTGCATGATTGCGCACATTCCCGAGCTGGTACAGGCCGGCGTGGATTCCTTCAAGATCGAAGGACGCAACAAGACCGCATACTATGCCGCTGGCATCACCTCGGCATATCGCCGTGCGGTAGATGCTTACTGTGCAAATCCGGATGGTTTTGTCCTGCCGCGTGATATCCATGAGGAGATCGGCAAGGTCAGCCACCGCAACTACTACACTGGTTTCTACTTCGGCAGCGAGGAAAATGGCCAGTGCTACGAGGACAGCCAGTACATCCGTGACTGGGAGGTCACCGGCCTTTTGGCCGAGGTGAAAGACAACGGGGAAGCGGTCTTTACCCTCAAAAACCGTTTCTATCCCGGCGATACGCTGGAACTGATTCAGCCGGGTAAGGAACCCTACGTCTTTACCGTCGATCAGGTAACCGATGACGAGGGCAATGCACTCGAAGTCGTACACCATCCCGAAATGCGCTTCCATCTGAACTTCCCGTTCACCGTCGAACCGTTTGCAATCTTGCGTCACGAGCGCAAGAATTGATTGACAATCGGGCAGAATGTGTTAAAATAGTTATGTAATATCGTCTGTATGCGATGATGAACCCAGTCAGACACGCAGTCTTTAGAGAGAAGGGGACGGTGGAAGCCCTTCGGCCAGCGGTTTTGACAGCCAGTTCGGAGCTTTCCGGGATGACCGGAACGTAATTCCCGCGTTAAGGGAAGCCTGAGACGCCATGATTATGGCAATTAGGGTGGTACCGTGGAAGTTTTACAGCTTTCGCCCCTAAACCGGGGCGGAAGCTGTTTCTTTTTCCGCTGTGTCTACAAAAATCCATTTTGCTTATTTTAATTTTACATTGGAGGAAACCAAACATGCAGTACAGAGGCTTAAACGAGCTTCGTGAGATGTATCTCTCATTCTTCGAGAGCAAGGGTCATCTGCGTCTGCCCAGCTTTTCGCTGATTCCGCAGAACGATGCGTCCCTGCTGCTCATCAACTCCGGTATGGCACCGATGAAGCCCTACTTCACCGGTGAGCAGGAGCCCCCGCGCCATCGCGTCACCACCTGCCAGAAGTGCATTCGTACCGGCGACATCGAGAACGTCGGCAAGACCGCACGTCACGGCACCTACTTCGAGATGCTGGGTAACTTCTCCTTCGGTGACTACTTCAAGCGTGAAGCTATTCACTGGAGCTGGGAATTCCTGACCTCTCCCGAGTGGGTTGGCATCGCCCCCGATCGTCTCTATCCGTCCATCTATGTCGATGACGATGAGGCATTTGAAATCTGGAACAAGGAAATCGGCATCCCCGCTGAGCGCATCTTCCGCTTTGGCAAGGCTGACAACTTCTGGGAGCATGGCTCCGGTCCGTGCGGCCCGTGCTCTGAGATCTACTACGATCGCGGCGAAGAGTACGGCTGCCACAAGCCCGACTGCACGGTTGGCTGTGACTGCGACCGCTACATGGAAGTCTGGAACAACGTATTCTCCCAGTTCAACAACGACGGTCACGGCAACTACACCGAGCTCAAGCAGAAGAACATCGATACCGGCATGGGTCTGGAGCGTCTGGCTTGTGTTGTACAGGGCGTTGGCTCGCTGTTCGAGGTCGATACCGTCCGCAACATCATGAAGCACATCGAGCGCATCGCTGGCGTCGAGTATCACAAGGATGAGAAGATCGACATCTCGCTGCGCGTGATCACCGACCACATCCGTTCGACCGCTATGATGGTCTGCGACGGTGTCATTCCTTCGAACGAAGGCCGTGGCTACGTCCTGCGCCGCCTGCTGCGCCGTGCAGCGCGTCATGGCAAGCTGCTGGGCATCAACCGTCCCTTCCTGTCCGAGGTTCTGGATACGGTCATCGCAGAGAACGAAGGTCACTATCCTGAACTCGCACAGAAGAGCGACTACATTCACAAGGTTATCGAGATGGAAGAGGCTCGCTTTGATGCAACCATCGACAGCGGTCTGTCCATCCTGGGCGATATGGTAACCGCAGTCAAGGCTGAGGACAAGACCGAGCTGCCGGCTTCGGATGCCTTCAAGCTGTACGACACCTACGGCTTCCCGATCGACCTGACTCTGGAAATTCTGGAAGAGCAGGGCATGACCACCGACCGCGCGGGCTTTGACGCACTGATGAACGAGCAGCGCGAGCGTGCACGTGAAGACCGCAAGAAGATGGGTGACCTCGGCTGGGCTTCGGAGAATCTGGGTCTGGACAAGTCCATCAAGACCCGTTTCGACGGCTACACCATCATGGACGAGCAGGCAACCGTTCTGGCAATCGTTGCCAATGGTGAGGTTTCCGGCTCGGCTGCAACCGGCGATCAGGTTACTGTCGTACTCGACCACACCCCGTTCTACGCTGAAATGGGCGGTCAGGTTGCCGACCACGGTCTGCTGACCAACGACAAGGGTCTGGTTGTCCGTATCTCTGACGTACAGAAGACCAAGGACGGTAAGTTCATGCACATCGGCGTCGTAGAGTCCGGTGTCATTGCCGTTGACGATCTGGTAGACGCTGCCATCGATACCGCACGCCGTCAGGCAATCGCGCGTTCGCACACTGCAACCCATCTGCTGCAGAAGGCTCTGCGTATGGTACTGGGTACCCATGTTGAGCAGGCTGGCTCTTACACCGATGCCGACCACGTTCGTTTTGACTTCACCCACTTTGCAGCTGTTACGCAGGAAGAGCTGGTCAAGATCGAGGATATCGTCAACGATGCAATCTTTGCCGCTTATCCGGTTATCACCGAGGAAATGCCCATCGATGAAGCGAAGAAGCGCGGTGCAATGGCACTGTTTGGCGAGAAGTATGGCTCTACCGTTCGCGTTGTACAGGCTGGTGACTTCTCCATCGAGTTGTGCGGCGGTACCCATCTGACCAACACCGCTCAGGCTGGTATGTTCAAGATCATCTCGGAAAGCTCGGTTGCTGCTGGCGTTCGCCGTATTGAAGCACTGACCGGTAAGGGTGTTCTGAACTTCCTGCAGGAAAAGCAGACCCTGATTCTGGATACTGCCAAGGCTCTGAAGACTACCCCGCACGATCTGCTGGGCAAGGTTGAGCAGCTGCTCGAGGAAATCCGTGACACCAACAAGAAGGTCGAAAAGCTGAGCGCAAAGGTTGCGAACATGCAGATGATCGATCTGTTTAACCTGTCCCGCGATGTAAAGGGCGTCAACGTCATCGCTGCCAAGCTCGAGGACGTAACCCCGGATATGCTGCGTGTCATGGGCGACCAGATCAAGGAGAAGGCTCCGAAGATGGTTGCTGTCCTGTCGACCGTTGTAGAGGGCGGCAAGATCAACTTCGTATGTGTCTGCGGCGCAGAGGCTGTTAAGGCTGGCGCACACGCTGGTAAGATCATCAAGGAAGTCGCTAAGATGTGTAACGGCGGCGGCGGCGGTCGTCCCGACAACGCAACTGCTGGTGGTAAGGATGCTTCCAAGCTGGAAGAAGCTCTGGAAGCTGTCAACAACATTGTAGAGGCACAGCTGTCCTAATACAGTCTGTTCCATATCTCTAAAAAGGAGGGTTCTTATGGATTGTCTGTTCTGTAAAATCGCAGCAGGGGAGATCCCGTCCAAAAAGGTCTACGAAGATGACCTGTGCTACGCATTCTATGACATCGATCCCCAGGCTCCGACCCATTTTCTCGTGATTCCCAAGGCGCATATCGCTTCGGTTTCCGAGGTTACCCCGGAAAATCAGGCAGTCGTCGGTCACATCTTTTCTGTGATCGCACAGATCACCAAAGATCTGGGTCTGGAAAGCTACCGCGTCGTGTCGAATATCGGCGAGCAGGCGGGACAATCGGTCTTCCATCTGCACTTTCATGTGCTCTCCGGTCGTGATATGACCTGGCCTCCGGGCTAATTCCGGCTGTTAGAAATGGAATGTTGAAGTGGCGTGCAGCAATGCCGCCACTTCTTTTCCTATGCACGCAGGGAGGATGGGGGATATGCGTCGCTATCTATTTTATTTCGCCCTGGCATTTGCTGCCGCGCTCTTTCTGGTACTGCAATTCACCGAATATGCACCTGTGCTAGTAAAGCACAGTCCGCTGATTCTTTTGTTAGCCGTCTATGGCATTTATCTGGCACGGTATTTCGGTAAGCCCATAGTCATCTGTATTCTGACTGGTCTTGCCGCAGGCGCGATCTATACTGCGGCATATCATACGATTGTGGTTGCACCGCTGGATGCGTTGTGTGAGCGCACGATGGTGATGCAAGCCGAAGTACGCGCCGATCCTGATATTTACGACCAAAATCAGCGTGTCGAGGTGAAGGTATCCTGTGATTCGGTTGGACTTTCTTCCTATCCTGGGCAATCGTTTTCCGCCATCGGTTATCTACCTTTGACCGAAGAGCCTCTTTCTCCCGGCGATCGGGTACAAGTGCTGGTGACCTTTTACCAGCCGACCGTCCACCAGGGATTTGACCGACAGCGCTATCAGATGGCAAACGGCAATTTTCTTTCCTTTTCCTATTTGAAGGACAAAGAAACCAAAGAAGCCGCACTCTTTGAAGTGGAAAAGGCCCAGGAAACGCCGCTTTTCTATCGCCCGCAAGCTCTCGCGCGACAGTTTGGCAGCTATATCATGGAGCATTTACCCGAACGGGAAGGCGGTTTTCTCTATGCGCTTTTACTGGGTAATCGCAACTATTTAGAGCCTTTAGACCAGCAGAATTTGCAAAAGGTAGGTCTCAGCCACATCATCGCTGTATCCGGTCTGCATCTGATGTTTCTGGTAGGCCTGATCTATCGGCTCTTCAGCCGCAAGATCGGTGTTCTGGTTTCCTTTATCGCCATCCTGTTTTTCATCCCTATGGCGGGTGCTTCGCCCTCCATCATCCGCGCAGGCATCATGGCGACACTCTCCGGTATTGCCTTTTTGTTTGGACGAGAAAGCGATGGACAGACTTCCTTGGGTGCCGCACTTCTGGTTTTGCTCTGTATCAATCCCTACGCCCTGTTCAGTCTCAGTCTGGAACTGTCCTTTTTATCCACTTTCGGCATCTTACGTTATGCCGGTCGTCTGGAGCATACCCTGTTTGGAAAGCTTTATGTTCATATTCCCGGTCATATCGGCAAGAAATTTGCGCATGCTTTTGGCGCTGCAGTCAGTTGCTCGCTGTGTGCAATGTTATTTACGACACCCATTCTGGTTAGCGCATTTGGATACATCACCCTGTTATCCATTCCGGCAAACCTGATGATTTTGGGTGTCATCAGCATCATTTTCGGTTTGGGCGTATTTTTCTGTTTCTTTCCATTTTTAACCGGTGTGCTGGTGCATGTTTTAGTGCCCCTGATTGACTATGTCTTTTGGTGTGCGCAGACACTTGGCACGCAGCACTGGGGCATTCTGTATTGGGAGGAAACCAGCGGTCGACTCGCTGTTCTTTCCATCCTACTGCTCATTGTACTGATTCTTGCACGTCACTATGTCTATCCCAAAATCAGCATTCCGCTTTGCTGCTGCTTTCTCATCGCAACGACCGGATATGCTTACTATCTCCACAGCAACACCACACGTGTGACGCTGCATGCAGTTGGAGACGGACAGATGATTTCGGTGATCGACGGATTCGACTCGATGTCTCTAATCGACTGTGGCTGTGCTTCCAATCAGGATGGCATGGCAATATTGCGTGAGACCATGAACTGGTATGGTTTCTCTGAACTGGACTCAGTCATTCTAACTGCCGTGGACAAAGCCCACGCTCGCAACATCGCACAAGTTCTGACCGAAATTCCGGTTTCACATTGCATCCTACCCAATCATGTGAAAGAAAGTGAGACGCTGACTGCACTCACACAAGCCGCTGAACAGACTGGCATCACCTTAACAGTCTGGGAAAAGGCAGGGGAGAGTGCATACCCGCTTCCCGGAATTGCACAGACAACTTTGATCGGCGGAGTAGATCGAAAGCTCGGCGTTCGTCTTATGGACGGAGATTTTGAGCTGCTGACACTGCATAGCATGACGCAAAATATGCTCGATGCACTGTTAACATCCACGCCTCTACAAAGTGACCGGGTTGTCTTGGACAATTCGTTCGAAAAGCAAGACTATTTACAGCGTGCATTGAATCAACTTCAGCCCACCGAAATCATTCTCTCAACCGGATACGGTGCATCCGACACTTTATTTGACATTCCTGTCCGTTCCACCAATCTAGTCGGAGATCTGACCTGGAAAATTCCTCATCTCTAAGGAGAAATATTATGGCGAAAAAGCAAGAAGAAAATGGATTTTCTGCACTCAAGCAATCGTTAAAGACAGGTGAGCTTGGCAGACTGTATATTTTCTCCGGTGAGGAGAGTTATCTGCGTATGCATTATCTGGGTGAGTGCAAAAAAGCAATCATTGGAGACAGTCCGTTTGCAGAGTTTAATCTGTTTGAATTTGACGGAAAATCGATGTCTCCCGATCAGCTGCGCGATGCGATCGAGAGCTATCCTGCCATGGCCGAACGCAAATTGGTCATCGTCCATGACTTTGATCTCTACAAAATGCCTACGGCTTTCAGTGAATTTCTGCCCGCACTGCTCGCCGATCTGCCCGAATACATTTGTCTGATCTTCCACTATGATGTCATCGAATGTAAGCCGGATAAACGCCTGAAAATCCATCAGGTACTATCCAAAGCAGGTACGTTCGTATCCTTTGAACACTTGGACGAACGACAGCTGGTAGACTGGATTCGCAGACGCTTCCGTGCGCTCGATCGCGGCATTGATGACGATACCGCGCGGTATCTCATTTTCCTGTGCGGCACTTCTATGACCAATCTGATCACGGAAATCGAAAAGGCCGCGGCATTCTGCACCACAGGTACGATCAAACGATATCATATTGACACGGTATGCACCAAGGTACTCGATGCAGTTGTATTCGACCTGAGTGATGCAATCACAGAGCGTCGCTTTGACAAGGCAATCGCTCTGGTCAATGACTTACTTGCGCAGAAAAATCCTGAGGTCGTCATTTTTTCCACGATTGCACGTCACATGCAGCGTCTATATGCCGCCAAACTGAACGAATCTGCGCGGGGAAGCGAGAAGGAACTGCTCAGCCTTTTAGGCTCTGCCTCTCCGTACTATGCAAAGCGCATTCGTTCCGCCGCGCACAAGCTGCCCGAAAGTTGGCTGCGACAATCGGTCTTACTGTGTGGTCAGACCGATGCTGCTCTCAAAAGCAGTGCGGCAGACAAACAAAAACTGATTGAGCTTGCCTTATTGGAAATGGCAGCCGGATTGGAGCGCTCATGATTCGCATTAAAGAAGCAATTATTGTTGAAGGTCGATATGATGTAAACACGGTCAAACAGCTGGTCGACACCATCGTGCTTGAAACCGGTGGCTTTCGCATTTTTTCCGATAAAGAGCGTCTGTCGATGTTCCGTCAGCTTGCAAAAAAATGCGGGCTGCTCATTCTGACCGACAGCGATGGCGCCGGTTTAGTCATCCGAAACTATCTGAAAGGTTCCATTCCAGCATCTCAGGTTAAGCATGCTTATATTCCGGAGATCTTCGGCAAGGAACCGCGCAAGCGCACAGCATCCAAAGAAGGGAAGCTCGGCGTCGAGGGTATGAAGCCCGATGTACTGCGCGAAGCGCTGCGACGTGCAGGTGCCACGATCTTAGATGACACAGATGCAGGCGAGACAGGGAAGTGCACTGAGCATGCTCAGCCTATGAACTCTCCAATCAAGAAAGCTGATCTCTATGCGCTTGGATTGTCCGGTCAACCGGGCAGCGAGAAGCTGCGCACACAAGTCCTGCGTGAGCTTGGGCTTCCTACTACACTTTCTGCCAACGCATTGATCGAATTTCTCAATGTGATTTCCAATCGCGATGAACTGACTGCACTTGTCGAAGAAATCAGAAAAAAGTAAGGCTAGACGCTTGACAATCCATCTCGATATAGTATAATGATATCAGAAATTAAAGATCGTTCTGTTTCAGGGCGGAGTGAAAGTCTCCACCGGCAGTGAATCAGTTTCTGTACTGTAAGTCTGCGAGCCTTATGGCATGATGGGTGAGAATCCCAACCGACGGTTAAAGTCCGGATGAAAGAAACAGGTGACATAGCACAAAGCATACTTGCTTTTCTATGCCTACTTTTTAAGCCCCTTGGAGCAATTTGATTTGTTTCCTCGGGGTTGTTCTATTTCCTCAACAGGACGGTAGGAAAGAAGGAGCTGTATTCTTATGTCAACCAAAATGACAAAAACCATGAAAATCACGTACACGGCCGTGTTTGCAGCAATCGCAACGGTTCTGATGTATTTCGAATTTCCGTTGCCGTTTATGCCGCCGTTCCTCAAAATTGATTTGAGCGGTGCAGTGATTTTGATTGGTGCTTTTATTTTTGGCGTTGGCCCCGGCATCGCGATGGCTGCGATTAAGGATCTCATTCATGTAACACAGACCCAGACAGCCGGCACTGGTGAGCTGCAGGATTTTCTGCTGACTTGTACGCTGATTATCATCGCTGTTACGTTCTATCGTCTCCATACCTCTCGCAAGGGCGCATTTGTTGGCTGTGCAGTTGGTACCGTTATCATGTCGATCGTTGCAATGATTACCAACAAGCTGATTATTCTGCCGTTCTACGTAAAGGGTATGGGCTGGAATCTGGATATGATCTTTGATCTGTGCAAGAGTGTAAACCCGGCCATTGATGGCATGAACGCCTATTTATTCCTGGGTGTTTTCCCGTTCACCATGATCAAGGGCATCATCCTGACCACCATTACCATGCTGGTTTATAAGCGTTTGAGCGTATTTATCAAGGAAAAGCGTCTGAGCGCACATCATCCGGCAACCACTAATTAAGTCATTGTTCAAATTTATACCCGAAAAGCCGCTTGCACGATGCAGGCGGCTTTTTATATGTGTTTATGCAGAGAACTCTCAAAATCAAGCTGAAATCAGGGGATTTTAATTTCAAAATGGCTGCAATATGGGTAAATATATGTAAATGCAAATAGATTGGCAAAATACAAATTTAAAAATCAATCAAGATTTTGTTTTTGAAATGAAATTTGGAACGGACAAAATATCTAAACCGATCTAATCAGCGCTCGCAAACAACTAAACTTACAAAGAAAATATAAAAATGATCGTATCGATCACTGGAGAAATAAAAACATGCATGTACATGTTGTATAAGTGCAATATTGGGGATTTCATAAAATCGCAGAAAACTAAGAAATTTCCAGATTCTGGAGAAGTCCCTACTCTCAACTATACAAAATCTTTATTTTGTATAGTTGATAATATCTCAAAAAATCAGCACCTCCCAATCTCCGGTGCTGATTTTTTCATGTGATACGCGTTATAACTGCTGTTCAATTACTTCAATCGCATGTGCAATTGCGTGCTGTGTATTTCTGCGCACGACTTGTGACACGATCTCTAATATATCCGAATCTGCATTTTCCGGCGCAAAGCTAAAATCTGCTGCCAGCAGCATTGACAAATCATTTCCGCTGTCGCCAATTGCATACACTCGTTTTGCATGCAGCTCTTGTTTGATCGTACGCAATGCTTCACCCTTACTTGCACGCTTTTCTGTCACTTCCAGAAAAATCGGCGTTGACGATGCAGCCTCATACTGTGCAAGTAAATCCGCGCACGTCTCACGTACCTGTGCTAAAATCTCAGGCTGTCCGGTGAAATTTGCCTTATACAGCGCTTCTCCAGGACGATACTGCGCAAAATCTGTAAATTCACAGCTCGCCATCTGCTGATGCCGCATCGACTCTGGGCTGGAACGATACAGATAAATCTGCTCAGATGCGAACAATTCACAGCCAACCATCGGGAATTCCTGCTCAATACGGTCAATTAACGTCCAAATCTCATCATTTAACGGCAGCGACGCCAACGTCTTCCCCGCTCCGTCCCGAACAAATGCACCATTTAAGTATACTCTAGGCGCATCCGCCGGAAGAAGCTCCTCAAAATCGACTGTTGTCATCGGTGGACGACCTGTTGCAATACAAAAACAGCCGCCTTCACGCTCAAATCGATCGATTGCGCGTTGATTTTCTTCGGAAATATGCTTTTGATCGTCCAAAAGCGTACCGTCCATATCACTTAACAATACAATTCCGTCAAATTTACCCATTTTCCTGCACCATTTTATTCAAAATTGCTGTGAAATACTCCGGCAGGGGTGCTTCAAATACCATGCGTTCCCCCGTTCTCGGATGATCCAGAGACAAACGCCAAGCATGCAGGCATTGTCCGTCCAAGCTGCTGAATCGATCCTTTTTCAAGCCATACAGCGGATCGCCGATAATCGGATGGCCGATAGATGCCATGTGCACACGAATCTGGTGTGTCCGTCCGGTCTCCAGCTGAAATGCCAACAGGCTATATCCCCGAAAACGCTTTAGAACCTGATAATGTGTCACCGCGTGTCGTCCGTCCGGTACAATGGCCATTTTCTTACGGTCGATCTTATGTCGGCCAATCGGCTGATCGATCGTTCCCTGATCTTCACGCGGTGCACCTACCACAATCGCCTGATACTCTCGTGCGGCAGAATGGCAGGCAATCTGCTCAGCCAACGATTGATGCGCTAAATCATTTTTTGCGACTACAAGCAAACCGCTGGTGTCCTTATCGATACGATGCACAATACCCGGACGGATTTCACCGTTGATCCCTGAAAGTCGGTCACCACAGTGATACATCAATGCATTAACCAGCGTACCGTTCCAATTTCCCACAGCCGGATGAACCACCATGCCACGTGCTTTATTGACAACGATGATGTCTTCATCTTCATAAACAATGTCAATCGGGATGTTTTCCGGTTCAATCTCCACAGACTGCGGCTCTGGCACCTGTACGATCACTTCATCGCCCGCACTGACCTTATAATTTTTCTTGACTGTCTTTCCAGAAGCCAGCGTTACGTGACCCTGTTCAATCCAGTTCTGCACCATGCTGCGCGTAATACCGTCAAGCTGCTCGCAGACAAATGCGTCGATACGCTTGCCTTCCTGTTCGGGCAAAACGGCAAAAATCTGCTCATTCATGCGGCACCGCCTTATCGTGCTGAATCAGGTAATAATAGAAGAACAGCGCTACGCCAATGACGACATAGATATCGGCCACGTTGAACACGGGAAAATGAATCAGACGGAAGTCAAACAGGTCGACCACGAATCCATGCCATGCACGGTCAATCAGATTGCCCACCGCACCGGCTGCAATAAGATAAACCGACACGCGGCCAAGCTTGGTGCGAATGTACTTCTTATGCAGCACATAAGCCAGTACAGCCAGAATGATCGGTGTCATCACCAGAAACAGCCAGCGCTGATCTTGCAGAATACCGAATGCTGCACCTCGATTTTCGACATAGGTCAAGTGAAATACACCGTCAATCAGCGGGATTGTTCCGATTGCAGACAATTTTACCAGTGCCCAGTATTTCACCAGCTGGTCGAGCAAAACCATTAAAATAATCACGATCGCAATGATCATAACAAAACTCCTTAAAAAAGGACAGACATTGCTGCCTGTCCTTTTATTTTCAATATTTTATTCGCCTACAACCGCGGCGCAGCGTGCACACAGCGTCGGATGCTTGGAATCCTGGCCGATCGAATCGACATACATCCAGCAGCGCTCGCACTTATCGCCCGAAGCGCGCTCGATTGCAATCTGAACCGGCAGGTTCTCGCCCTGCATGCCCTCGCCGTTTCCACGAATGACACGCAGCTTGGAAACGATGCACAGTGCAGCCAGCTCATCAGCCGGTACGGTCTCCAGCAGAGCTGCCGTCTCATCGTCGGCATAGACAGTGACCCATGCCTCCAGCGGCTTACCGATTACCTTGTTCTTACGAGCCTCTTCCAGTGCCTTGTTGACATCGTCACGCAGTGCGATCAGCTTGTCCCACTTGCTGGAAGCTTCCTCTGCAAATGCCCATGCCGGATTTACCTTGGGCATTGCATTGAGAACAATGTTTGCAGCGTCATCGCCGTCACGATGCGGCATTACCTGCCAGATCTCGTCAGCGGTGAAGCACAGGATCGGTGCAATCATGCGTACCAGTGCATCCAGAATCTCGTACATTGCGGTCTGAGCCGAACGACGCAGTACGCCATTCTTCTCCTCACAGTACAGGCGATCCTTGATAACATCCAGGTAGAAGTTGGACATATCAACGACACAGAAGTTATGGATTGCATGGAGAACGACATGGAACTCATAGTCGTCGTAGCCCTTGATGACCTTTGCAACCAGATCGTTCAGCTTCATCAGTGCCCAACGATCGAGCTCGCACAGATCATTGTATGCAACCATATCGGTCTTGGGATCGAAGCCTTCCAGGTTACCCAGAATGTAACGAGCGGTGTTACGAATCTTGAGGTAGTTCTGTGCCAGATGCTTGAACATTTCCTTGGAAATGCGCATGTCCTGACGGTAATCTGCCGAGGATACCCACAGACGCAGGATATCAGCACCATACTGATCCAGAATCTCCTGCGGGCTGATGCCGTTACCAAGAGACTTGGACATCTTCTGACGCTCTTCGTCAACGATCATACCATGGGTGATGACCGTCTTATACGGTGCAATACCCTTGGTTGCAATCGCAGTCAGCATAGAAGACTGGAACCAACCGCGGTACTGATCGTTACCCTCAAGGTATACGTCAACCGGGATGGGCTGGCCTTCACGCTGCTCGATGACTGCTGCCCAGCTCGAACCAGAGTCGAACCATACGTCCATGGTATCGGTTTCCTTATCGAACTCGCCGCAGCCGCACTCACAATGGATGTCAGACGGCAGGATCTCGCTTGCATCCATCTCAAACCAAGCATTCGAGCCCTTCTCACGGAACAGGTCGGATACCAGCTTGATGGTCTGCTCATTGACCAGCGGCTTGCCGCACTTCTTGCAGAAGAAGATCGGGATCGGAACGCCCCAGATACGCTGACGGGAAATACACCAGTCAGAACGTTCCATGATCATGGAGGTCATGCGCTCCTCGCCCCAGCCGGGCAGCCAAGTGATCTCATGGCAAGCCTTGACCGCGTCATCCTTGAGCGCATCGACAGAGCAGAACCACTGCTCGGTTGCACGGAAGATGATCGGGTTCTTGCAGCGCCAGCAATGCGGATAGCTATGAACGATATCCTCGATTGCGAGCAGTGCATTGCATGCACGCAGGTCATCCAGAATGATCGGGGTGGTCTTCTCGTAATACATACCAGCATATTTGCCGGCATCCTCGGTTGCATAGCCCTTGCCATCAACCGGAACAATGATCGGGATATTATACTTCTGGCAGACAATGAAGTCGTCTGCACCGAAGCCAGGTGCGGTATGAACACAGCCGGTACCAGCATCCAGCGTAACATGCTCGCCGGTGATGATTACAGACTCACGATCCATGATCGGATGCTGGGTCTTCATCATTTCCAGGTCAGAGCCCAGCAGAGTCGCCAGAACTTCCCAGGACTCAATGCCAGCAGCCTGCATGACGCTATTGACCAGTTCCTTGGCCAGAACGTAAATCTCGCCATTGGGTACCTTGACCAGATCATACTCAAAGAACGGATTGACCGAGATTGCAAGGTTGCCGGGCAGCGTCCAGGTAGTGGTCGTCCAAATTACGAAGTAGACGTTCTCCTTGGTACCGATTGCCTTTTCAATAACACCCTTATCGTCGGTTACCGCGAACTTAACATAGATCGAAGAGCAGGGCTCGTCCTGATACTCAATCTCAGCCTCAGCCAGTGCGGTCTCGTCATGCGGGCACCAGTAAACCGGCTTCAGACCCTTATAGATATAACCCTTCTTGGCCATCTCGCCGAAGATTTCGATCTGCTTGGCCTCGAAGTCATGGGTCAGGGTCAGGTACGGATGCTCCCAATCGCCGATAACGCCCAGACGCTTAAACTGCTCACGCTGCGTGTTAACGTGCTTACGAGCGAACTCCTCACACTTCTGACGGAACTCCGATACAGATACCTTATCGCGATCCATGCCATACGCCTGAATTGCCTGACGCTCGATCGGCAGACCGTGCGTATCCCAGCCGGGTACGTAGGGGGCATAGAAACCTGCCATGTTCTTGTATCGAACGATGAAGTCCTTGAGTACCTTATTGAGGGCATGACCCATATGCAGATTACCATTCGCATACGGAGGGCCGTCGTGCAGCACGAAAAGCGGCTTACCCTCGTTCTTCTTCATCAGCGCATGATAAAGCGCGTTGTTGTCCTGCTCCCAACCTGCCAGGAAGCCAGGCTCTCTCTTGGGCAGATTTGCCCGCATGGGAAAGTCGGTCTTGGGCAGATTGATTGTCTCGTTATAATCCTGCGGCATTGTACCGTGTCCGTCCTTTCGTTTGTTTCTCTCTTAATCGTTCTCGGGCTTGTAGTCCGCACCGAACTTCAGCTCGCCGAAATCGAATCGTGCAGTTGCCTGCTCATGCAGACGCTGGGTATCCGAGTTGACGCCATGCTGTCTGCTCGACGCAAGGTTCACTTCAGAAATCGTAAACTTCTTTTCCTTCTGAAGCTCAACGTACTGCTTAACCTCTTCAGGCAGCTCCTCATTGCGCGGAACCTTAACCTGCTCGGGTGCAGCAGCCGGAGCCGCTGCTTCCTCAACAGCCTGCGGTGCATTCTCGGTCACAGCCGGCTCTGCTGCGTCCTCAGCGACCGGCATTGCAGCCTCTGCGCTCTCCACAGTCGGCTCTGCCGGCTGCAGCTCGGGTGCGGCAGCGAGCTTGACCAGAATCTTCTTCTGCGCCTCGTAAACAGCCGTCATCTTGCTGAGAAAATCAGCGTTATTCTTCTTGGCGATTTCCAGACGCTGCTCCTCGGCTACGATCTCAGCCTTGAGCTCCTTGACGCGTACTTCGTACTTTTCTTTCGCCTCGTCAATGATCTGCTGTGCCTCCAGCTTGGCCTTATCCAGGGTTTCCTGTGCGATACCCTGTGCCGAAACCAGTGCACGGCGCATACCGTCCTCAACCGAACGATACTCATCGATCTTGTCGACCAGCACCTTCATCTTGGCCTTGAGCGCGGCATTCTCCTTCTGCATTGCTGCATAGTCTTCGGTGATCTGCTCGATCACCTCGTCAACAGATTTCGGGTCATATCCGTTGAACATTGCTTTTTCAAAAGTCAATGCCTGAATTTCCTGAACCGTCAGCATAGTTTTTATCCTCCGAAATACATGAAGTGAATCTGTTTCCTGCAAGGCAAAATGGCCGGAGTACCCCCAGCCACCTCACTTTGTTATATGACCAGACTGTATAGGATACGCTCCACAATCATCAGCGACATGAACCCGCAAAGAAACGGGATGTCAAACATCATGCCGCGGAACGCATCCACGCGATCCAAAAGCGAACGAAACGGCATAACGATCGGCTCGGTTGCCAGATACAACAACTCACTGATCTTACTGCCGCGCACTTGCGGGAACCAGGAAAAGATCGCCCGAGCAAACATCAAAAACTCAAAGATTCTGATGAGCTGTATTACCAAAATGACAAAATAGTTAAACACGCTATTCCTTCAATCAGATGTAAAGTCCGTTGTTCTCCAGTTCATCAATCAGATCACCCAGAATATCTACGTTATAGGGGGTGATGATGAACGTGCTGTTTGCGACCTTCTTAATCTTACCTTCCTGTGCGTATGCAACACCGCTCAAAAAGTCTACCAGGCGGCGGGCAACATCCTTATTGGTCTGCTCGAGATTGAGTACAACCGTACGCTTCTCCTTGAGATGGTCTGCGATCTCCGCAGCATTCTCGAAGCGGTCGGGCTTAACCAGAACAACCGCCAGCTGAGCCGTGGTGTTGATGTTTACAACATTGTTGCGGCGGCCTGCAGCCGACGAAGTGGATGCGCTATTGTAAGAGGACTCCTCAGCGGGCTGATCGTCCTCCAGCGTTTCCTCACGCTGTACGGGGGCGAAATCGTCGAAATTCTCTTCCATGTCCTCGCCCTTTACCCAATCGAGAAAACCCTTGATCGATGCCATATTCCAAAACTCCTTTGTGGATAACTTTAATTCTTTTTTATTGGATCTCCCTTGACAGACCGGTGTCTACCGGATAAGGCCGCCGTCCAAAGATCGCCGTACCGACGCGCACGATATTTGCGCCGAACCGAATCGCCTCTTCAAAGTCAGCAGTCATACCCATAGACAAATAGTCCATAGATACATTATCGTATTTTTTTGCCGATATGTCAACAAAGAGTTGTCGCATTTCTGCAAAATAACGCGAATTTTTGTCTGTGCCTGTTGGAATCGGTGGAATGGCCATCAATCCGCGGATGCGAATTTCAGGGAATTTGGAAAGCGCTTCCAGCGAAGAATCCAGTGTCTCTACCAGAAATCCGCTTTTCGCCTCTTCCCGTCCAATATTGACTTCCAGCAAAATATCTTGGCACATATTACGCTTTTTTGCCTCTTTTGCAATACATTCTGCCAGTTTCAGCGAACTAACCGACTGAATGAGCGAGACCTTGCCAAGCAAATATTTCACCTTATTGCTCTGCAGGGTGCCGATAAACTGCAAGTCTGCACCTTGATATGCACCCTGCTCATATTTTTCTAACAGCTCCTGCACGCGGTTTTCGCCGCAGGCCGTAAGTCCTGCCTGGATTGCGGCCTGCACGCGCTCTGCGTCGTTCATTTTGGTCGCCGCAACCAGAAGTACTTCCTTCGGATCTCGTCCAGCCGCACGGGCTGCTTGTGCGATCCGCTGTTGTACGTCATGCAGGCGTTCTTCCAATGTACTGCGTTCTGTCTCTGTCATCATGATGAAATCACCTTCAAATTATTCGAACCGCTCGGATGAATGACAATCTCGTCATTCATGAGCAGGTATTTGTATGTTGTTCCCTTGGGAACGATGTAATACTGTTCACCCTTGTACGAATTCTTTTCATCAATGTACTTAAAACGAGCCGTATTTCCGGTCAGGATCAATACACCCGTCTCGCCCTTGTCATTCATCGTGATCGCAGAAACCGGAACACGCAGTCCCGAATGCGTGGCCACCACAATATCGACCTTCTGCTGTCGAATGGAGACCAGTTCTCCGTTCATGATCTGGCTTTGGAAAACAACGAGCGCTTCCCCGCTCTCTTTGCTGGAATTGATCGCTACCACTTCGGCATCGGCATTCGCTGAGATCTGCGAAAATTTGAGCGTTACCTTTTGTCCAACCGACAAGCGTGCGGCATTCTCTTCGCTCAAAACGGTCGCAAAGTCCCAGGTAAACCCACTGACTACCTTACCCAGCTTTCCGGTCGGTGCCGTGACCTTCTGCTCGGTCAGCTGCTTGAAGGTCTCCGGCTGCATGGTTCTGACCTTTTCCGGGGTCAGAATTTCCTCATAGCCGTCCACAACCTCGGAGAAATATCCCGAAGCCGGCGCGCTGATGGTATTGCTGCGGCCGGAGGCTTGTCCGGTCAGCTGCCTTTTCTCATTCTCCAATGCAACAATCTGTGACTTGATGGATGCCACATCCAGAGAAGATGCATTTCTGCGCAGCGCCAGCTTGCGCAGCTCTGTTGCAGTCTCATAAGCGTCGGACAACATGCCGTCGTCCACCCGGACTGCCAACTGCTGCATCTCCCGCGTAATCTGCTGATCGAGCTTGGTATTGTCATTGGTGTAGTTATCGACCGACTGTACCGCCGAATTGAGCAAGCTCAGCTCATTGTCGATTTCTTCCATCCGTCGGCTGGCTTCCATGATGCTCTCATCTTCATACACAATCGCAAGCGCTGCCGCATCCTGTACCTTTTCGCCGTTTGAAACGATGTGCTTGACCGAGTTGCTTGACGTACCCTCAGCCACCGTCTCATCGCGCACAAACCATCCCTCTGCCGAGATCGATTCATCCATCATCACATAGACCGCAGGCGTCGTCTCAATGTTGGATTGCATGGAATTTACGCACTGCACGATCAAATAAGCCACAGCGACCACGGTCAATACTGCGACCATCACATTCGCGGGCTTAATCCGTTTCCAGATAGATTGTTTTCCCACAACCAGAGTCTCCTTGTCTAGTTCGACGCACGCTCCTCCCGGCGAGTATAAAATTCGACTCGCTGACTGGGAATCATCGTCGAAATCGCGTGTTTATAAACCATCTGCTGCCGGCCGTCGCTCTCCAGGATTACAATGAAGCTGTCAAAACCGCGAATAATACCGCGCATCTGATAACCATTCATCAAAATCACCGTAATCACTTGGCCCTGCTGGCGGACGACATTCAAAAAAGCGTCCTGCAAATTGATATCGTTTTTCACAAGATATTCCCTCCATAATTGTATAAAATTATGGAATCATTGTATACCCTGCTGCGCAAGATAATCTGTCGAACGCTGAAGCACCTGTTCAAAATCCGCACCCGCATCATAAGTCAGCCAGAAGACCGTCGGATCGCGTTTGATCCAAGTCAGCTGCCGCTTGGCATAATTGCGCGTGCGTCGCTTGAGAATCTCAACGCACTCCTCCAGCGAACCATTTCCGGAAAAGTAATCGGCCAGTTCTTTGTAGCCAATCGCCTGCACCGCTGTGCCGGTCAGTTTTCCTTCCCGGAACAGGTGCTCAGCTTCTTCTAGTAATCCTTCCTTGAGCATCTGATCGACCCGCTGGTTGATACGTGTATACAAAATCTCTCGATCGGATGGACACAGGCCAATTTTAATCGCCTGATACTTAGGTTCCGGTCGTTTGTTTTGCTGATTGAATGTGTCAAGCGTCAATCCAGTCTGCTCAAATACTTCCAGTGCCCGAATGACACGCTTGAGGTTGTTCGGATGCAGGCGCTCAGCTGCCACAGGATCAACCTGCTGCAAACAAGCATGTACCGCTTCGTTCCCCTGCTCCCGTGCCATACGCTCGTACTTCTCACGGATTGAGTGATCGGTTTCATCTCCCGGAAATGCGCTGCCTTCAATCAGTGCGTCCAGGTATAACCCTGTACCGCCGACTACGAGCGGGATTTTGCCCGCTTGCAGCAGCGTCTGCGCACACTGATCGGCCAGTTCGACATATCGAGCAACCGAAAACGGTTCACCTGGGTCGACAATGTCAATCATGTGGTGCGGTACCGCAGCCTGTTCTGCCGCCGTCGGCTTGGCTGTTCCAATATCCATCTCTCGATAGATTTGCATGGAATCCGAGGAGATGATTTCAGTTTGCAGGCGCTGTGCAAGCGCAATCGACAGCGCGGTCTTTCCGCTTGCCGTTGGCCCCGTAATACAAATCAGCCTATTTTGCATATCGGTCTCCTCACTGATTGACGCGCTTGAACATCTTGTCAAGCTCATACTTGGTTAAACGCACCGTGACCGGTCGGCCATGCGGACAACAGACAACGTCCGAATCTTCCAGTACACGATTGCAGAAATCTTGCAGTTCGGCCAGCGATGTCGTCATGCCCGCCTTGATTGCCGCCTTGCACGACACGGTATGGATGACATCATCCAGACGATCGGGCACCGGTGTGCGATTGTTCATCAGCTTATCCGCCATTTCGGTGACCGTCTCCTGTACTGCACCGCTATCGAGATAAGCCGGAATGGCACGAATAGCAAAGCTATTCTGTCCAAAGGGCTCGATATCAAAGCCAATCTCCCGGATGCGCTCCAGCTGCTCGCAGAGCGCTGCGTATTCAGGCGCAGTCACTTCGGCAATCACAGGTGTCAGAAGTTCCTGTCGCGGAATATCTACGCTTGCGCGCAGACGATTAAAGATCATGCGTTCATGTGCTGCATGCTTATCGATCAGGAGCAGTCCCTTGTCGTCTTCTGCCACAATATAAGTCTGAAACGCCTCGCCAAGCACACGGGCGCTATGTTCCGGAATGACCGGCTGCGCCTCGGTTTCGGGCTGTGGTTCAGGCTGTACCGATGCAGTTTCAGCCGCCGGAGAGCGATCTCGATCATCTCCGGGAATCACCAGCTGCGGCAGGTAATCCCAGTCTAAACCGTCCTCATCGTCTGCATTGACATACGGCTGTTTAATCCTGTTCTGATGCAGCGGGAACTTTCCGGTACCCAACTCTGCCGCCTTGGATGCGTAAAGAGAATGCACTTTTACCGTGCGTCCCATCAGCGAATACGAATCGGTAATGGGATACTTTTCCGGTTTGCTCGGCTTGGGCTGCGGTTCGGTCTTTTGGGCCGGTGCAGGTGCCGCACGCTCAGGCATCGGCGCAGCAGTCGGAACGACAGGCTCCGCTTTGATCTCAACCTTAGGCTGCTCCTGTACCTGCACAGGCGGCGTAACCGGAGCGGAAACTGTTTTTTCCTCAACCGGCTTGGCAGCTGTCGGCTGCGGCATGGTCATGCGCTGCTGCTCCTGTGTCAGATGGTCTTCACGAGCCGGCTTTTTTTCCGCATGCGCCTTGATCTCGGGTACGTTGTCATCCTGCTCGAGTGCATTCTTACAAGCCACATAGACCACATCAAAGACTGCCTTTTCCTCGGCAAATTTGACCTCAGTTTTCGCCGGATGCACGTTGACATCAACCATGTGCAGCGGCAACGTCAAGAACATAACACCAGACGGATACTTGCCGGTAATCAGCTTATTGCGATAGGCTTCTTCCATCGCAGCCTGCATGACGCGCGACTTGACATAGCGGCCATTCACGAAAAAGTGCTGCATAGAGCGATTGGGCCGTCCGGCATGTGCTTTGGTAATATAGCCCCAAGCCGAAAGGCTTCCGCGAGAAAATGCGGGTACCTCGATGAGGTTTGCTGTCATCTCCTTGCCGAACACCGAGAACACCGGTGCAATCAGTTTGCCATTGCCCGGCGTTGCAAAGACCTGTCTGCCGTCTCGGATCATGGTAAACGCAATTTCAGGATGAGACAGCGCTGCATGCTGGACAACACCGACGACATAGCCTGCTTCGGTGAAATCCTTGCGCAAAAACTTCATACGTGCCGGGGTATTGTAGAAAATATCCCGCACAATGATGGTCGTACCATTCGGGCAGCCGGCTTCCTCATTTTCTTGAATCTCGCCTGCTTCCAAATGCAGATGCACGCCCGCAAGGGTGTCCGCCTGCTTGGTAAACAGATCGATGCGGGAAACCGATGCGATAGCTGCCAGCGCCTCACCGCGAAATCCCAGCGTTCCAATCGCGGACAGATCATCCTCGGTTCTCAGCTTACTGGTCGCATGGCGGCGAAACGCAATGGGTGCGTCCTCCGGTGACATACCACAGCCATTGTCTGCGATACGCAGGTAAGAAATGCCGCCGTTCTCAATCTCTACCGTGATTTGTGTTGCGTGCGCGTCGATTGCGTTCTCGACCAGCTCCTTGGCAACGGAGGCTGGACGCTCTACAACTTCACCAGCCGCAATCAGGTCGGCCAGATGGTCGGACAATTCATGAATGATCGGCATGGGTTACAGCCTCCTTTCTCTTTAGCTGAGCATCTGTTTGAGCTCATACAGTGCGGTCATCGCCTCAATCGGCGTCATGGTCTCAATCTGCATGCTGCGCAGTCGGTCGGCAACCGCATTGGTTCCCAAATCCATCAGCGATACCTGCGCAGGTTCACTATCCGCGACTGCATGCACTTCAACCTTGGGCGTATTGCTCTCAAGATCGGCTAAAATACGCTTGGCACGCTTAATGACCGGATTGGGCACACCGGCTAAACCAGCAACCTCAATACCGTAGCTGTCATCTGCACCGCCGCGCACAATCTTACGCAAAAATGTAATGTTATCGCCGCGTTTTTTGACAGCGATATTGTAATTCTTGATGCCATCCACCAGATCTTCCAGTGCTGTCAGTTCGTGGTAATGGGTGGCAAACAGGGCACGTGCACCGATGCGCTTTTTATCAGCGACATACTCGACAACCGCACGTGCAATAGACATACCGTCATAGGTGGATGTACCGCGTCCGATTTCGTCCAGAATGAGCAAGCTATTTCGGGTCGCTCCGCGCAGAATGTCTGCAACTTCGCTCATCTCGACCATAAACGTGGACTGACCGCTTGCAAGGTCATCCGATGCACCGACGCGAGTAAAAATACGGTCTACAATACCGATACGCGCCGAAGCCGCCGGTACAAATGAACCCATCTGCGCCAGAATGGTAATCAGGGCCACCTGACGCATATAGGTGGACTTACCTGCCATATTCGGGCCGGTAATGACAGCAACGCGATTGTCATCCTGATCGAGCAGCGTATCGTTCGGAATGAACAGACCACCGCGCAGCATCTTCTCGACAACCGGGTGACGGCCATCCTTAATATCAATCCGTCCGGAGAAGTCCACCTCCGGGCATACATAATGCTCATTGGCTGCCAAATCGCTCAGGGCTGCCAGCACGTCGATATTGGACAGTGCATGTGCCGTGCGCTGGATGCGATGCACCTGCGCTGCAACGTGCTCACGCACCTCGCAGAACAGCTCGTACTCCAATGCGGTCAGACGTTCCTGTGCACCGAGCACCTGGCCTTCCAGCTGTTTGAGTTCCTCGGTAATGTAGCGCTCACAGTTTGCAAGCGTCTGCTTGCGGATGTAATGCTCCGGAACTGCGTCCAGATTGGTCTTGGTGACTTCCAGATAATAACCGAATACGCGATTGTATCCGATCTTGAGTCCCTTAATACCGGTCGCCTCGCGTTCCCGCTGCTCGATCTCAGCAATCTTACCCTTACCGCCCGATGCCAGACCGCGCAGGTCGTCAACTTCCGGTCGGAAGCCCGGTCGAATCAGTCCGCCTTCACGCACCGAAACCGGCGGCTCGTCCACAATAGCACTACCAATCAGCTCACAGATATCGGCCAGCGGATCAATGCGCTCGTTCAGTTCACGCACGAGCGGGATCTTGTCCATCTCAGAAAGCAGCTGCTTGATGAGCGGCAAGCGCTCGAGCGATGTCTGCATGGCGCGCAGGTCACGGCAATTTGCCGTGCCGTAGACCACACGGCCAATCAGACGCTCAATATCAAAAAGCTGGTCAAGCTCATCGGTCAAATTAGAATGCAGTACCGGATCGTCACACAGTGCACCGATCGCCTGCTGGCGCTTGCGAATATGCAAGGGATTGAGCAGCGGTTTTTCCAGCCACTGACGAATCATGCGCGAACCCATTGCCGTCTTGGTACGGTCGATGACCCAGAGCAGCGAACCCTTCTTTTCCTTGGTTCGCATGGTCTCGCACAGTTCCAAATTACGCCGTGCAGTCAGGTCAAGTTCCATGTACTGACCCTGCTGGTAGACGTTAAGCGTATTCAGTCCGCCCAAGCTGGCTTTCTGCGTTTCCTCCAGATAGTGCAGCAGACCACCCAGTACGCGCACGACAATGCCATTTTCCCCCAGTCCGTTGGCTTCGATTGCCTGTGCACCGAAATGGGTTTCAACCAGTGCATATGCCTGCTCTGCGTCAAATGCCTGTGCATCGAGCGGCGAGAAAATAGAATCTACGCGCTCTTTCAAAAAGCCTTGCAGCGAGGCATCGGTCACAGCATCACCACCGAGCAGGGTTTCACTGGGCAGAAAACGTCCCACTTCGCTGAGCAGTTCTCCCGCGGCGGTTGTCGAGGTCGCATATACTTCACCCGTGGAAATATCGGCAAAGCATACGCCGCCGGCAGCGCCCTCGGTAAACAGGCAGCACAGAAAGTTATTGCGGCGTTCATCCAGCATAGATGCCTCAATGACCGTACCCGGCGTGACCATGCGCACAATATCACGCTTGACCAATCCCTTGGTGGTCTTGGGGTCTTCCACCTGCTCACAAATCGCTACCTTATAACCCTTTCGCACCAGACGACCAATATAGCTTTCGCTGGCGTGATAGGGTACGCCGCACATGGGCGCACGCTCTTCCTGTCCGCAGTCGCGTCCGGTCAGCGTCAGTTCCAGTTCACGCGAGACCAAAATGGCATCGTCAAAGAACATCTCATAAAAATCGCCCAGACGATAAAACAAAATATAATCGCGGCACTTCTCCTTGATCTCGAAGTACTGCTTCATCATTGGGGTTAGCTCTGCCATGTTTTTTCCTTCTTTTCTCGGTCTCATACGCTTCGGCCAAACAGGCAGCGCAGGGAAGTTTTTTCAATCACAACATCGGCAAACTCACCGATCTTCAAATTATCACCCGCGCAGCAGACCAGCAGACCACCCTCGGTGCGTGCCGTCAGCGGATACTCGGTCCCCTTACTCGTACCATCTACCAGCACGCGCAGGCGCTTGCCCTGATAGGCGTCCTGTCTTGCCTGCACCGTCTCGTCCTGTGTCTTGAGCAGACGCTCAAAGCGTGCCTGCTTGACTGCGTGCGTGGTGTCATCGGGCATTTCTGCCGCAGGTGTACCGCTGCGCTTGGAGTACAGGAAGGTGTACAGCATGTCAAAACCAACTTCTGCAACCAGCGTGCGCGTCTTCTCAAAGTCTTCCTCGGTTTCTCCCGGGAATCCAACGATGATATCACTCGACAGGGTGATGTCCGGCATTTTGCTGCGTGCATACGCGATCAGCTCACGATAATGCTCAGCCGTATAGCCGCGGTTCATGCGCTTGAGCACGGTATCACTGCCCGACTGGAACGGCAGATGCAGCTGCTTTGCCACCTTATCACAGGCAGCCATGGTATCAAACAGCTTATGCGAAGCGTCCTTGGGATGGCTGGTCATAAAGCGCAGCAGGAAATCTCCCGGAACTTCGTTGAGGCGCATGAGCAAGTCGGAAAAATCAATCTGCTCATCCAAATCCTTACCATAGGAGTTTACATTCTGACCGAGCAGAGTGATATCTTTATAACCGTCTGCGACCAGCTGCTCTAACTCGTGTACGATCTCCTCCGGTGCGCGGCTGCGCTCGCGGCCGCGGACATAGGGCACGATACAATAGGTGCAGAAATTGTTGCAGCCGTACATGATGGACAGCCATGCCTTGGTACCGCCGTCACGCAGTACCGGCAGGCCCTCTGCGATATAACCTGCCGCGTCTCCACTGGTATCAAAGACGCGCTTATCTCCGGTCAAGCGACGATACAGCAGCTCGGGAAAACGCCAGAGCGCATGGGTACCGAACACCAGATCGACCTGCGGATAACTCTTCTTAATTTTGTCCGGCATGTGCTCCTGCTGCACCATACAGCCACACAGGCAGATGGTAACCTCAGGACGTGCCTTCTTCAGATGAGACAGTGCGCCGACATTGCCCAGCGCACGGCTCTCTGCATGCTCACGCACCGCACAGGTGTTGATGACAATGACATCGGCATCTTCGGTGCGGTCGGTCTTCTCATAGCCCATTTCGTCCAGCATGCCGGCAATCCGCTGGGTATCTGCCTCGTTCTGCTGGCAGCCAAAAGTCTGGGTGAAGGCTTTCGGGCGCTGTCCGCGCACCTGCGCCTTGTCCTCGTTCATACGGGCGATGAACTGCACATATTCATACTGATGTGCAATCTGTTCTTGCGAGACAACTGTCTTGTTATTTGGCATGTAATTTCCTTTCTGCCGAACGAATTCAATTATCGGAATGCCTGCATCTTATCGTTATAGACGCACAGGCGGTGATATGCCGCACTCGAAATTTCATACTGCGGCAAATACTGCGCAATCGCACGCGTCAGATACTCCGGGCTCATATTGTTATTGCCCGCAGCGGTCACGACCTCGGCGACCACCTGACCGTCCTGCTCGGTAAGTGCAAAACCGTTCATCAGCTCGCGCATGTTGACGGTCTTTTCGCCGCGCTTAGAGCGCTTGACGATCTCTACCGTCGGCTGTGCAAACAGCTTGTTAACGTTCTCTGCAAAATCTGCGGGCACGCCGTCGGCAAACGACCAGGTGATTCGATACTTCGACCATGCGATATCGCGCAGCGGCATACCGCCGTCTGCAAGCGGATAAATCTCAATGGCACGCAGGCCTTCCGGGAATACGGCATTGAGTGCTTCCACGGCGTTGATCGGTACATTCTCAGACAATAAATTAAAGTCCAAAAATTCATACTCGCCCGAGTATCCAGTCGAGAGCGGAAGGGCAACCGACACGTAAGCATGCTGGTTAAAGCCCTCGGTAAACCAGAGCGGCATCTGGCAGCGCGCCATTGCACGCTGCATGGTATGCATCAGATCGAGGTGAGAAATATATTTTGCACGGCCTTCCTTGGCAAATCGCATTCTAGCCTTAAACACAGCACTTACCTCCCTCGAGCAGTCGATTGGAGCCGCAGGCAGCACACTGCTGCATGCAGTCCGGGGTGACAATCGCCTGACGCGAACGCTCCCATTCACGCTTCAAGTGATCCTTGAGCGTACCGCAGCCGATATGATCCCACGGGAACAGCTCATCGAGCGGGCGCTGACGGTATGCGTAGAACTTGGGGTCCAGTCCGCAGGACGCAAATGCGTCCATCCACTTCTCATAGGAGAAGCACTGATCCCAGCCGTCAAACTTACAGCCGTTCTTCCATGCAGTATAGATCGCAGCACTCTGACGGCGGTCACCGCGTGCAATGACACCCTCCATGACCGAAGTCTCAGCATCATGCCAGTTATAAGTCACGTTCTTGGTGCGCATGATCTTCTTCATATAATCCTGCTTGCCACGGAACTCCTCGAGCGAGTTCTGTGCATCCCACTGGAACGGGGTCTGCGGCTTGGGCACGAAGCACGAAGCCGAGGCAGTAATCTTGACGCCGCGCTGACGGTTGTCGGTGTTCATGCGCCAGCAGTAAGCAACCTTCTTGCAAATCTCAGAGATACCGTCGAGGTCTTCCGAGGTCTCGGTCGGCAGACCAATCATAAAGTACAGCTTGACGTTATTCCAGCCGCCCTTGAATGCGATTTCGCAAGCATGCAGAACATCATCTTCGGTGATATTCTTATTGATGACATCACGCAGGCGCTGGGTACCCGCCTCGCAGGCAAAAGTCAGACCGCTCTTGCGCACCTTCTGGACGCGCTGCATGAGCTCCGAGCTGAAGCTGTCCGCGCGCAGCGACGGCAGCGACAGGCTGATATGACGCGGCTCACAGTAGTCGAGCATGCACTCGGTCAGCTCACTCAGTTCGCCGTAATCGCTCGTGGACAGCGAGGACAGCGAAATCTCTTCATAACCCGAATTTTTCAGGATGGCCTCGGCCTGCTTCATCAGGGTTTCCTTGGACTTGCGGCGCAGCGGGCGGTAGGTATGACCTGCCTGACAGAAACGGCAGCCACGCGGACAACCGCGGAACAGCTCGATCATCGCACGGTCAAACACGATATCGGTCGAGGGAACGACAAAATAATCCGGATAGTACATGGTATCCAGATCGCGTACAATGCGCTTCTGTACGAATGCCGGTGCGCCGTCCTTGGGCGTGATTGCCTCGATCGTACCGTCTTCCTTATAGCTGACCTCATAGAGTGCCGGAACGTACATACCGGGAATCTTGGCCGCTTCGACCAGGAATTCGTGCTTGGACAGACCACGCTGTACCGCACTCTGATACAGATTGGTCAGATCAAGCATGATCTCCTCGCCATCACCGATCATGAACAGATCGATGAAATCGCAGAGCGGTTCGGGGTTGTAAGCACACGGGCCGCCGGCGACAACCAGATTTTTAAGGCCCGGACGATCCTTGGCCAAAATCGGCACGCCGCCCAGATCCAGCATGTTCAGAATATTGGTAAACGACAGCTCGTATTGCAGCGTAAAGCCGATGATATCAAAATCAGACAGCGGATCGCCGCTCTCCAGACCATACAGCGGAATTCCTGCGCGGCGCATCTCGTCTTCCATGTCAATCCAGGGTGCAAAGACACGCTCACACCAGATGTTCTTCTGATCGTTGAGCAGTCCGTACAGAATGCGCGAACCCAGATGGGACATACCGACTTCGTAAACGTCGGGGAAACAGAACGCAAAGCGTAAATCAACATTGTTTTTATCTTTGGTCACAGATCCCCATTCTCCGCCGACATAGCGGGCAGGCTTTTGTACACGGGGCAAAATCTGTTCCAGAGCAGTATGCAGCATGACAATCCTCCATTTCATATACAGAGTTTATTATATTACGAATCCCGAAAAAGCGCAATTCAAAATCTAGAAAATGCTTTTTCTGCGGAAAAGATTGTGCTTTTAAGCTAAATTTCGTGCGTATCAAAATTTCTTTTTTCAACGAATCGCAGACCATCTACATGACAAAGGGAGACGCTTTACACGTCTCCCGTCGTTTCTTCCTGTACATGTTCGATGCCCTGCCGTAAAATGGTGCGAATATGACCATCGCACAGGGTATAATACACCGTTTTTCCCTCTTTGCGTCCGACAACCAGACGCGCCTGTTTGAGAAAGCTGAGCTGATGTGAGATGGCCGACTGGGTCATGCCCAGAAGATCGGCAATGTCACATACACACAGTTCGTGAATCGCCAGCACGGACAGAATCCGCACCCGTGTTTTATCCGCAAATGCCTTGAAAAAATCCGAAGTCAGCCGTGCAGTCTGCTCGTCCGGCATCCGGCAGCCAACCTGCTTGACCGCTTCACAGTGTACGCAGTTTTCTTCGCAGCACATCAGAGGTTCGTTCACCATAGTTTCACCTCATACCGTTCTACCCGATCTCTCTCCGAGCCGGTACATCTATTATACACGATTCTCTCCCTGTTTTTCAAACATATTTTCTGTTTTGTCCCCTATTCCACTCTTTTTGACGTTTTTCGTCCTTTTAATGACATTTTCAGAGAATTTGTATTTTAGATATCCCACGTTTTGTATCATTCATATACGGGAGGAAAACTGTCGGGATATAAAAAGTGCAGCTGATTTCAGCTGCACTTTTATGTTTATCGATTGATTTTCTTATCTTCCTGAATCTGGTCGCTCGTAATGACTTCCTTAAGTCCGGCTGCCAGTCCTGCAAGACCCTGAATCTCAGACGGAATGATGATCTTAGTTGCCTTGCCGTCTGCCGCCTTAGAAAATGCCTCAAGTGCTTTCAGACGAATGATCGGATCGGTCGGTGCGGCATCATTCAGCATCTGGATGGAATCTGCCAGCGCCTTCTGTACGGTCAGCAGTGCTTCTGCCTCACCTTCCGCTTCCTTGATCTTTGCCAGTCGCGTTGCTTCTGCGCGCAGAACCATGGACTCCTTCTCGCCTTCTGCAACCAGAATCTTGGACTGCTTCTCACCTTCTGCGGTCAGGATTGCCTCTCGACGATCACGCTCTGCCTTCATCTGCTTTTCCATCGACTCACGAATCGCAGTCGGCGGAATGATGTTCTTCAGCTCGACACGTCCCACCTTGATGCCCCATGGATCGGTCGCTTCATCCAGAATCGCACGCATCTTGGTGTTGATGATATCACGGCTGGTCAGCGTCTGGTCAAGTTCCAGATCACCGATAATGTTACGCAGCGTCGTTGCGGTCAGGTTCTCAATCGCTGCCATGGGATTTTCAATGCCGTAAGTATAGAGCTTCGGATCGGTAATCTGAAAATATACAACGGTATCAATCTGCATGGTAACATTATCCTTGGTGATAACCGGCTGCGGCTCAAAGTCAACAACCTGCTCCTTCAGCGTTACCTTGCGGACAATGCGCTCAAACAGCGGAATTTTTACATGCAAACCTGTGTTCCAGGTGCCCTGATAGGTGCCCAGACGTTCAATAATATACGCATGTGCCTGCGGCACGATGACAATGTTCTTTGCAATGATGATCAGAACGATCAGTGCCAGAATAATCCAACCAGCGATAGTCGCGATAGTAGCCATACTTGACCTCCTTACTTCTTCATACCTTATCGGTCGTCGGGACAGACTCGACGATTGCTTTCACGCCGACAATCTCTCGCACGCGTACAACGCTCCCCTGTGCGATCGGTGCGCCGTCCGCCGAGCGTGCCGTCCAATACTGTCCCATAATCTTGATTTCACCCTGTGCTTGTGTGTTGTCAATCGCCTGTGTCACAATCGCCTGCTCGCCCAGAATACGATCGGCATTGGTGGCTGCTCCCTTCGGTTTGAGCACACGCCGCGCAAACGGACGAATCAAAAGCATAAAAATTGCAGACACGATGATAAATACCACCCACTGCACTGGCACAGAAGCGCCTAATGAAGCTGCGATCAGGCTTCCGACTCCGCCCAATGCAAACCAAACTGCATTCAGGCTGAGTGTAATCGCTTCCACAATCAACGCCGCGACGATGACAAGAATCCAGCACGCGTTGTCTGACAGCCAAAACATTCGAGTATCCCTCCTTTGAACTGGGTCGATCCTTTCACAAGTATCTTACCCGGCTGTTTATCGCTATTATACTGCACCGGTGTTAAAATGTCTATGCTTTCTGATATTGATACCAGATTGTCACCAAAAAAGGCGGCTGTTCATACGAACAGCCGCCTGAAAGTATTCTTTTGTACCAAATTGTCTCAGAATTAGTACATGCCGCCCATGTCCGGAGCCGGAGCAGCCGGAGCAACAGGCTCCTTCTTGTCTGCAACGATGCTCTCGGTGGTCAGAACCATCGAAGCGATGGATGCTGCGTTTTGCAGAGCCGAACGGTTTACCTTGGTCGGGTCTACGATGCCGGACGGGATCATGTCGCAGAACTCTTCCTTGTAAGCGTCAAAGCCGAAGCCAACCTTACCGGAGTTCTTGATGCGGTCAAGTACAACTGCACCGTCTACACCAGCGTTTGCAGCGATCTGCTTAACCGGTGCTTCCAGACCACGCATGATGATCTGTACGCCGGTCTTCTCGTCGCCCTCAACCTCGCTCAGCAGCTTCTCAACTGCCGGGATTGCGTTGACGTATGCGGTACCGCCGCCTGCAACGATGCCTTCCTCAACTGCTGCACGGGTTGCATTCAGTGCGTCCTCAATGCGCAGCTTCATTTCCTTCATCTCAACCTCGGTTGCAGCGCCAACCTTGATAACTGCTACGCCGCCAGCCAGCTTAGCCAGACGCTCCTGCAGCTTCTCACGGTCGAAGTCAGAGGTGGTCTTCTCGATTGCATTGCGGATGGTTGCAACGCGAGCCTTGATTGCCTCAGAATCGCCAGCGCCGTCAACGATGGTGGTGGTCTCCTTGTTGACCTTAACCTGACGAGCCTGACCCAGCATCTCCAGAGTTGCATCCTTGAGCTCGATGCCGATGTCCTCAGAGATTACAGTACCGCCGGTCAGGATTGCGATATCCTGCAGCATATCCTTGCGGCGATCGCCGAAGCCCGGAGCCTTAACTGCAACGCAGGTGAAGGTGCCGCGCAGACGGTTTACGATCAGGGTGGACAGAGCCTCGCCCTCGATATCCTCTGCAATGATGAGCAGCTTGCGGCCCATCTTTACGATCTGCTCCAGGATGGGCAGCAGGTCAGCGATAACCGAAATCTTCTTATCGGTGATCAGTACCAGTGCGTCGTCCAGAACAGCTTCCATCTTCTCGGTATCGGTTACCATGTAGGGGGTAACGTAACCGCGGTCAAACTGCATGCCTTCAACAACCTCAGAGTAGGTCTCTGCGGTCTTGGACTCCTCAACGGTGATAACGCCGTCGGTGGAAACCTTCTCCATTGCCTCGGAGATCAGCTTGCCGATCTCGTCGTTACCGGAGGAAACAGCTGCAACACGTGCGATATCAGCTGCGCCGTCTACCTTCTTGGACTGCTCAGCGATTGCCTTAACAGCGGTCTCAACAGCCTTGTTCATGCCCTTACGCATGACCATCGGATTTGCACCAGCAGCCAGGTTCTTCAGGCCCTCGTGTACAAATGCCTGTGCCAGCATGGTAGCGGTGGTGGTACCGTCGCCTGCAACGTCGTTGGTCTTGGTTGCAACTTCCTTAACCAGCTGTGCACCCATGTTCTCAAACGGATCGTCCAGCTCGATATCCTTTGCAATGGTGACACCGTCATTGGTGATCAGCGGAGCGCCGAACTTCTTTGCCAGAACAACATTGCGGCCCTTGGGGCCCATAGTAACCTTAACGGTGTCGGCCAGCTGGTCGATACCATTCATCAGAGACTTGCGTGCTTCTTCGCCAAACTGAATCTGCTTCGCCATAACTCAATTACTCCTTACAATATCAAACAAATAATCAAATGGAATACGCTTACTCAACAACAGCCAGAATATCACCCTGACGGACAACGATCAGGTCTTCGCCGTCAATCTTGACTTCGGTGCCGGAGTACTTGCTGGTGATTACCTTATCGCCAACCTTTACCTGCATAACAACTTCCTTGCCGTCAACGATGCCGCCGGGGCCAACCGCCAGAACCTCAGCTACCTGGGGCTTCTCCTTTGCGGAACCGGTCAGGATAATACCGCTTGCAGTGGTCTCTTCTGCTTCGACCATCTTGATGACAACGCGGTCAGAAAGGGGCTTCAAAGTCATAATCTATTCCTCCTAAAAGATTAGAATACAAAATCACTTAGCACTCAAAACACCAGAGTGCTAATCCGGTTATTATGATACATCAAGTATACTGGAAACGCAAGTGGTTTTTTGAAGAATCTAACAAAAAATTTGTGAAAAATTTATGAATGCTTATCGACGTTCCCGCTTTCCGGAGTTTGGCACTTTGCTGTCTCTCCTGCCAAACGGCCGGCGTGCCTCCTGCGGACGGAAATACATATACAGATCACATTTAATCATACCATTATACAGCTTGCGGCGCTTGTCCGCCTGATATCCATAAAAACGCTCAAATTCCGGGTCGGATGTCAGGTAATACTGGCGCAGTTCACTCTTTCCGACCGCACGACCAACTGCACGATAAATCGCCTGCGCGCTCTCGCGGTCCATCAGGCGCTCACCATACGGCGGATTGGCAAACAGGACACCGGACTGCGGATACACTCGCTTGGCTGCGTCTGCCTGCTCAAAGCGGATGAAATGTCTAACGCCTGCCTTCTTGGCATTTTCCTGCGCCAGCACCACGCACGCCGGGTCAATATCACTGCCGCACATGTCCAGCGTCAGATCGGTGCGCACCGCTGCAATCGCCTGTTCACGTGCCGCCTTCCAGCGTGCATCTCCAACCCAAGACCACTTCTCCGCATCGTAAGTGCGCATGAGTCCGGGTGCACGATTGAGCGCAATCATGGCTGCCTCAATGGCAATTGTGCCCGAGCCGCAGAACGGGTCGATCAGCGCATCGCGGCCGCGCCAGCGTGCCAGCTTGACCATCGCTGCTGCCAGTGTCTCACGCAGCGGTGCCGCGTTGGCATTGGCACGATAGCCACGCTTGTGCAGTCCCGAGCCCGAGGTATCCAGATAGATTTCTGCCATATCGTGCATGATCGAAAACTGCACCTGACAGCGGACACCCTTTTCCTCAAACCAGCTCACGCCATAATGTCCGCCCAGTCGGGTGACGATCGCTTTCTTGATGATCTTCTGACAGTCGGGCACACTGTGCAGCTTGGAATCCAGTGCATGTCCCTTAACCGGAAATGCCGCATCTACCGGCAGAAAATTCTCCCACGGAATTGCCTTGACGCCTTCAAACAACTGGTCAAACGTATCCGCCCGGAACGCTGCCAGACGAATCAGCACGCGCTCGGCGCAGCGCAGATTCATATTTGCCCAGATCAGCGTATCTTCATCGCCGGAAAACAGCACGCGGCCGTTTTCCGCGCGTACATCGGTCAGCTTACCGCCAAAACGCAGTTCATCGGCAACAATTCCTTCCAATCCGAACAGCGTCGGACAACAAAACTCTAATTTCATCTTTCCACCTCAACATCTAAAACAGCGAGCATTCTGCAAAAGAAAGGCTCCTGTCCTGAGACAGGAGCCAATCACTTTTTCTGACCTCATAATACCTTGTTTCTGCCAAAAAGTCAATAGAACAGCATCAAATCATGCATCGGACGCCCGCGAACGGACAAATATTTTTCAATCTTGATGTCGAACAGACGCAGAAAGCACAGGTACAGCGCGATTGAACATACCACCGCACAGCACAGTCCCATCCACTGACCGCCCAGCCAACCGACAAAGAATGAATAGAAAATTCGCGTCCACAGCCATACAGCAAACCCACACAGCAGCGGTGCACCCAAAAAGCGCTGAAGCCGGATGACCAGAGCGCCGCAAGAAACCAAGCGAATCAGGTTGCACAAAACCACATAGATCGGTGCGATGCACTGAGCAATCAGATAGCCATATACACGCAAATGCGGCTGTCCTGCCATGAGATATACCAAAACCAGTTGCAGTGCTTCACCGGACAATGCACTCATGACTGTAAACTGTTGTCGTCCGATACCGTTGAGCAGACAACCGGTAATCATCTGGTAATAGCAAAAGATTGCAGACAGACCGATGAGCCAAAAATATCCTGTAGGAACAGCTCGATAAAAGAACAGTCGGGCGATAACTGGGGCAAGCGGCAGCAAGAGCGCGGTTGCCGGAATGCCCACGATGCCGGTTGCAAACAAACTCTGTGAGGTGAAATGCTGCAATCTGCTTTGATTGTGCTTGGACGCGTATCGGCTGGCCTGAGGCATGGCTACCGTACACAAGGATGCCAGCAGCGCGATGGGTAAAAACATAATGGGAGACGCGATGCCCGAGACAATGCCCAGTGCCGAAATGGCTTCTGTGCGGGACAGCCCGGAAGCGACCAGACGGGTCGGCAGAATGACCGCACCGGCAGACGCAATGCCATTGGTCACGAGTGCCGAGGCCGAAACCGGCAGGACAATCTTCCAAAACGGGTCTTTCCCGGTTGGCGGTGGACAATGCGCAGGCAAATGCAGTCCCCCATACATGTGTACCATCATCGCAGCACTGACGCACTCACTGATTGCCATACCGGTGAAAATCAACACGGCAATGCGTCCCAGATCAGCGGTCTGCTCAAAAGACAGCAGCGCAATGGTCGCGCCGATGCGTACAATCTGTTCGGTCAGTTCACTCGCTGCCGCGTTATCCACGCGATTCATGCCGATCATGGTGGATTTGAGGATATTCTCAACACCGGTCAGTAAAATGCATACCAGCATAATGGGCATGGCATCCACCGTGCGCCCATCGCCAAGCAACTCGGTACCGATCCAATCCCGGAACCCCAGCAGGATGGTGCCTGCGCACAGGAAGAAACACAAAAAAGTACGTGCGGCTCGATACACCAGCTGTCGTACTGCTCCCGCTCGTCCTTGGGCACTCCATTCGGCAGACAGACGGGTACATGCCATCGTAACACCCGAAAGTGTCGCTGCATGAATAACAATATACGCAGAAAACGCCAGACGATAAACGCCCAGTCCCTCAGCTCCCGCAAACCGGCTGAGGAAGATACGATATACAAATCCCAAAAGCTGAAGGCCAATGTTGGAGACACAGAGCAAAAACAGCCTTCCCATGAAACTATCACACTTCCGCATGGACACGCCCCCTTTGTTCTCGTTCCAAGTATACGGAGCAGCCATGCAAAAAAGACCAAACAAAAAGCGATGCAGAAAAGGTATCTGCATCGCTTGAATGTCATATATTTGAAATCAGATGCGCTTTGCCAGCTTCTCGCTGTACTGTGCGCGGAACTCAGCAAAGGTTCCCTGATCCAATGCCTCTCGAATCTTAACCATGAGATTGTTATAGAACCACAGGTTATGCTGTACCAGAAGACGCTGGGACAGCATCTCGCCTGCCTTGAGCAGATGACGTACATAAGCACGCGAGAACTTACGGCAGGTCGGGCACTGACAACCCTCTTCAATCGGGCGGTCATCGGTCTGGTATTTTGCATTATGGATATTCATAATACCGTCCCAGGTAAACAGGTGACCGTGACGTGCATTACGGGTAGGCATGACGCAGTCGAAGAAGTCAATGCCGCGTGCAACGCCCTCAATGATATTGGACGGTGTACCAACGCCCATCAGGTAGCGCGGCTTATGCTCAGGCGCATGCGGCAGAACAACATCCAGAATATGATACATCACATCCGTGCTCTCACCGACTGCCAAACCACCAATTGCATATCCGGGTAAATCCAGCTTTGCGATCTCCTCCATGTGTGCAACGCGCAGATCATCATAGGTGCCGCCCTGGTTGATACCAAACAGCAGCTGATGAGGATTGACGGTATCCGGCAGGCTGTTCAATCGTGCCATCTCCTCTTTGCAGCGTACCAGCCAGCGCGTGGTACGAGCGCAGGAGTCCTTTACATACTCATAAGGCGCTGGATTCTCAATGCACTCATCAAATGCCATCGCGATATCCGAACCCAGGTTAGACTGAATGCGCATGCTCTCTTCCGGACCCATAAAAATCTTTCTGCCGTCTACATGCGAGTTAAAGGTCACGCCTTCCTCTCGGATCTTGCGCAGCGAAGCCAGCGAGAATACCTGGAATCCACCCGAGTCGGTCAGCATGGGACCGTCCCAGCGCATGAACTTATGCAAGCCGCCCATCTGCTTTACAATCGCGTCGCCCGGACGCACGTGCAGATGATAGGTATTGGACAGCTCTACCTGACAACCGAGTTCCTTCAGGTCGAATGCGTCAACCGCGCCCTTGATTGCGCCAGCCGTTCCGACATTCATAAATACAGGGGTCTGCACCAGGCCGTGTGCGGTCTGAAACGCACCACGTCGTGCCTTACCCTCGGTTTTCTTTAACTCAAATGCTCCAATTTCCATTGTGTCACCTCTTGATCTGAAACTCTCTTACAAAAACAGCGTGCTATCGCCAAACGAGAAGAAGCGATACTCCTGTTCTACCGCAGTCTTATACATATCCAGCACCCGCTCGCGTCCGGCAAATGCCGAAATCAGCATCATAAGCGTACTCTCGGGTAAATGGAAGTTGGTCACCAGATGATCGATACACTTAAAGCGATAGCCCGGATAGATGAAAATATCCGTCCAGCCAGACTGTGCACGTACCGTGCCGTCCTCTGCCGCAATGGTCTCCAGCGTACGGCATGCGGTTGTGCCAACTGCAAATACATCATGTCCCTGCGCATGTGTCTCGTTAATGATACGTGCTGTCTCCTCATCCATGGTATAGAACTCAGAGTGCATGATATGATCGGTAATCTCCTCTTCCTTAACCGGACGGAAGGTTCCCAGACCAACATGCAAGGTCACAAACGCGGTCTTTACACCCTTAGCACGAATTTCGTCCAACAGTTCCGGGGTAAAGTGCAGTCCCGCAGTCGGTGCTGCTGCCGAACCCGGCGTCTTGGAGTAAACGGTCTGGTAGCGCTCCGGGTCATCCAGCTTTTCCTTAATGTAGGGCGGCAGCGGCATAGTGCCCAGCTGCTCGAGCAGTTCAAGGAATACACCCTCATACTGGAAGCGAATCATACGGTTGCCATCCTTAGGATTGACCGACTCAACCACACCGGTCAGCAGTCCGTCGCCAAACGACAGCTTGACACCCTCACGGGTTTTCTTGCCCGGTCGAGTCAGGCATTCCCACACACCGTCACCATGATCGGTCAGCAGAACGACCTCGATCGGTGTGGTACGTCCTTCGGCCTGTCCCATCAGGCGTGCCGGAATGACGCGCGAGTTATTCATAACCAGGCAGTCACCCGGCTTTAAATATTCAATCAGATCGTGAAAATGTCTGTGCGACAGTTCTCCCGTCTTGCGGTCCATGACCAGCATACGCGATGCGTCGCGCTGCTCCATCGGATGCTGTGCGATCAATCGCTCGGGTAAGTCAAAATAAAAATCACTCTTCTTCATAGTAAATCGGGCGGTTTCGCCCTGGTTCCTCCTTCGCTGTTTGTTCCCGTTCTATCTCAAACCTTACTTTACTGTAACACCAGTAAAGTAGAACTGTAAAATTTGATCGTAGGTATATCCCTGCTCAGCCATTGCCTTCGCGCCGTACTGGCTCATACCAACGCCATGTCCCCAGCCGGTTCCGCTGAATGTATAGCTTGCTCCGGTTGCTGCCGGGTCTACTGTATTCATGGTTGTCTGGCCACCAGATGTGGTCGTCGTAATGGTCTGGGTACCCGTTCCGGTCAGTGCAGTCTTGCCGTTTGCCGAACCAATCGCAGACACAGTGCCATTTCCCGACACTGCATACAAACTGCCATCGTTTGCCCGGGTACCGTTTATGTACAGTCCGCTTGCCGCAGAATTACTCGTAACTGCCTGCGTGGAACCCAGACCGTTCACTGTATAGCGAATGCTGTTGAGTCCCAATGCAGTACGGCATTTATCCTTGGACAGCACGACCTGCTTCCCGCTCGTATCGGTGATCGTGAGTTCATTGACATTGCCCACCGCGGTACGCTTCGTCACCTGAACCGACTGTATGGTTCCAATCGAATATCCCGCGCTTTGCAGCTTGGACTGCACCTCAGCCGCAGTCAGGGTCACGCTCCACACGCCATTCGATGCCGCAGCTGTATTTTCATACGGGTCGACCTTGCCGGTCAAGTATGCATAGTTACCGCCCCAGACGTTGACCGAAGACTCGGTCGCACCGCCGTCAGACGAGAAAAAATATCCAACGACCTTCTTGTCGTTCTCATAAATATACTTTCCCTGTGTCTCATCGACTGCCGCGTCTGAATTTGCGGTTGCACTGTTCGCTCCCTTGTATACCTGACAGTGGGTGCTATTGCAGACATCAAATCCCTGGCTCTTATGGCGATCCATCTGTCCGTCCGCATACGATCGCGCACAGACAGCCTGCGCTTTGAGTGCTTCCTTGGGCCAGCTGGCTGACATCTCATACGGAATAACACCCTTGATATAGTCCTCTAAGCCGACATAGTTCACGACTGTCACAGCGTTGCCCGTTCGGGTATATACAAAGTCGCCGCGATACTTATATTTGTTAAACCAGGTCAGCGTTCCGCGCGGCGAAATGGCAAGTGTCGTCCCGCTCGTCTGATAGAGCACCTGTCCGGAATCGGTATCCAGTACAACCAAACCAGTTCCCTGCGGTTTGATCGTCAGGCGCGTCTGGCTTACACTGGTTGCCGCCGAAAACGATGTACCGTTCATGGTGCCGATGTCATATCCCGTACCGTCAACATTTTGAAGCTGCGGTGCGGCCATCGCTGTCGTATCATACGCCAGTCCCACACGTACAATCGTCTGGCTCTGCGCAGTGGATACCGCCGCCGAAGCCGGTGTGCACAGCAGCACGCCCGCAAGCAAAAATGCTGCAAATCGACGTTTCATACGAACTGCCTCCTTTTTTCATGAATCTCGTCTTGACAAACCGCATCCTGTGCAATAGAATAAAGGCATATTATACTTTACCTAAATAAAGAAATTTCCTTCAGATAGAGGCGCGGTGTTCATCAGTATCGTCTGGGAGGGGCCGTAACCCCGGTGACCATACGAAAAAGGGACCATCGCCGAAGGTCAGCCTGCGTTACGGCACGGTCGTCCTGGATGCCGCGGACAATATCCCGTCGTCTGTCACTGCATAGAACGATTCGCGCTGTGCCGGTGGAGTGCTGTCTTGGTTTAGTTAGGACAATGATCCTGTCTTTCCATTATAGTGAGTCTATACCGGTTTTTCAACCGGTTTTTTTCGTATCTGTCGGAGATTTCAAGTGAACGGTTAAGATACAGGAGGATCTTGTAATCATGAAGCAGTATCAGGTAGGCATTGTGGGCGCAACCGGCATGGTCGGTCAGCGTTTCTCTCTCCTTTTGGAAAATCATCCCTGGTTCCACGTCGTAGCTCTCGCAGCTTCCGGCCGCAACAAGGGCAAGACCTATGCAGAGGCCGTTGAGGGTCGCTGGAAGATGACCCGTCCCATCCCCGAGTCCATGAAGGATATGGTTCTTCTGGATGCAACCGAGGACGCAGAGCTTCTCGCTTCCAAGGTCGATTTCATCTTCTGTGCCGTCGATATGAAGAAGGATGAGATTCGTGCACTGGAAGAGCGCTATGCAAAGCTCGAGTGCCCGGTTATCTCCAACAACAGCGCAAACCGCCTGACTCCCGACGTTCCCATGATTATCCCCGAGATCAACGCTGACCACGCCAAGATCATCGAGGCACAGAGAAAGCGTCTGGGCACCAAGCGCGGCTTTATCGCAGTTAAGTCGAACTGCTCCATTCAGAGCTACGTTCCCGCACTGTCGGCAATCTGGGATCTGGGCGTAGAGGAAGTCGCTGTCTGCACCTACCAGGCAATCTCCGGCGCCGGCAAGACCTTCGACACCTGGCCGGAAATGATCGACAACGTCATCCCCTACATCGGCGGCGAGGAAGAAAAGTCCGAGGTTGAGCCGATGAAGGTTTGGGGTCACATTGAGGGCGACCACATTGAGCCCGCAGTTTCTCCCAAGATCACCGCACAGTGCCTGCGCGTACCGGTTGCCGATGGTCACATGGCTGCTGTCTTCGTAAAGCTCAAGAACAAGGCTTCCAAGGAAGAGATCATTGCCAAGTGGCGTGCATTCTCCGGTCGTGCGCAGGAGCTCAAGCTGCCTTCTGCTCCCGAGCACTTCCTGACCTACTTTGAGGAAGACAATCGTCCTCAGACCAAGCTCGACCGCGATCTTGAGGGCGGCATGGGCGTTTCGGTTGGCCGTCTGCGTGAGGATTCCGTATTCGATTACAAGTTTGTCAGCCTGTCGCATAATACCCTGCGTGGCGCAGCAGGTGGTGCGGTTCTGATGGCTGAGCTGCTGTGCGCCGAGGGTTATCTGGACTAATCGGCAAGGAGGAAACAAGTTTACTATGAAAAAGCCTGTATTTACCGGTGCCGCTGTTGCCATCGTCACCCCGTTTACCGCTTCCGGCGATGTAAACTATGACGAATTCAAGAAGATCATCGATCATCAGATCGAGCATGGTACCGATGCAATCGTCATTGTCGGTACCACCGGCGAGTCCTCTGCCATGACCCTCAAGGAGCATGCAGAGGTCGTCGACTTCGGCTGCTCTTACATTGCAGGCCGCGTTCCGGTTGTTGCCGGTGCTGGCTCCAACGATACCGCGGCTGCCATCGAGCTGACCCGTGAGGCTGCAGCTTCGGGTGCAGACGCCGTTCTGTCGGTTACCCCGTACTACAACAAGACCACCCAGCGCGGTCTGATCGCACACTTTGAGGCAATCGCAGATTGCAGCGACTGCCCGGTTATCCTGTACAACGTACCCAGCCGTACCGGCCTGAGCATCGCAGCTGAAACTTACGCTGCACTGTCCAAGCATCCCAACATCAACGGTGCAAAGGAAGCAAGCGGCAATTTCTCTCTGCTGACCGAGGCAATGCACCTGTGCGGCGACGAGATGAACTTCTGGTCGGGCAACGATGATCAGATCGTTCCTCTGATGGCAACGGGCGGCAAGGGCGTTATCTCGGTTCTGTCCAACGTCGCACCGGCTGAGACCCACAAGCTCACCCAGCTGTGCTTCGAGGGCAAATACGAAGAGGCGCGCCGTATGCAGCTCGATTATCTGCCCCTCATCAATGCACTGTTCTGCGAAGTCAACCCGATTCCGGTCAAGAAGGCGATGGAGATTCTGGGCTGGAAGGTTGGCGACCTGCGTCTGCCGCTCGTCGGCGTAACCGAGGAACACGAAGCGCTGCTGCGTCGTGAACTCGAGCGCATGGGCTGCAAGATCTGAGGTGTATCCCATGCCTAAAATTGTTCTTTCCGGCTGTAATGGCCGTATGGGCCGCGCGATCACCGATATCTGCGCGGCAAAGCCCGACATGCAGATCGTAGCTGGTTTCGACCTCAATGCGGTTTCTCTGTCCGATTACCCGGTCTTTGCCCATCCGGCAGAGTTTACCGGTGACTGCGATGTTGTCATCGACTTTTCCAACGCAGCACTGACCGAAGAACTGCTGGCATTCTCTCTGTCTCGTCATGTTCCGGTCGTAATCTGCACCACCGGTCACTCGCCCGAGCAACTCGCCCAGATTCAGGCGGCTTCCGAGCAGATTCCGGTCTTCCGTTCGGGTAACATGTCCATTGGCATTAATCTGCTGATGGATCTGCTGAGAAAGTGCGCGTCCGTTCTCGGTGAGGATTACAACGTTGAGATTGTGGAAGCGCACCACAACCAGAAGCTTGACGCGCCCAGCGGTACCGCACTGATGCTGGCAGATGCTGTTTCCGAGGCGCTGCCCTATGATGCCGAGTATGTCTACGATCGTCACGAACGCCGTGAAAAACGTCCAGCGCACGAGATTGGCATTCATTCCATCCGCGGCGGCACCATCGTTGGTGAGCACAGTGTTATGTTCTGTGGCCGTGATGAAGTGATTGAAATTAAGCACTCTGCGCTCTCGCGTGAAGTCTTCGCTGTCGGTGCAGTCAACGCTGCCGCTTTCCTGGCAAAGCAGACAACACCCGGACTCTACAACATGAGTCACGTCATTGCAGCACAGTAACCGGTTCTTTCCAAACCAAATAAAGTTTCAAAGATCCGGAGTCTGTCTCCGGATCTTTCTCTTTCTTCATCTTGCATGCGCTGCTGTAATTTTTTACAAAGTTTTCATAGACGCTGCTTGATTTTCATGGTATAATCACCATAAATCTATTTATTAACCCTATATTTCATCTTTGGGAGGTTTCTTTTTTCCATGGACAGTAGTCACATACCCCTGGTCATAGCCATCGTCATTCTCATTGTTGGCTCAGCCTACTTTTCAGCCACCGAGACCGCGTTCTCATCCCTTAACCGTATCCGCATGAAAAACATGGCAGCTGACGGCAACAAGCGTGCTCAGCTCGCGCTGGATATGGCAGATCAATACGACCGTCTGCTCTCGACCATTCTGATCGGCAACAACATCGTAAATATCTGCTCGACCTCCATCGCCACCGTTCTTTTCATCGCATGGTTCGGCTCGAGCACCGGTCCAACGCTCTCCACCGTTGTCATGACCGTTTTGGTTCTGATCTTCGGTGAGATTTCTCCGAAAAGTCTGGCTAAGGAATCTCCCGAAAAGTTCGCGATGTTTTCCGCTCCTATCCTTCGCATCTTTCTCACCATCCTCGCACCGCTCAATTTCCTGTTCGGTCAGTGGAAAAAACTGCTTTCTCACATTTTCCCCACCGAAGCGGAAACCAGCATCACCGAGGATGAGCTGCTGACGATCGTGGATGAAGCGACAAACGACGGCACGTTCGACGAGCAGGAAAGTGACCTGATTCGCTCGGCAATCGAATTTAACGATCTGGACGTCATCGATGTGTTTACGCCCCGTGTATCGGTCTGCGGCATCGAGGACACCGCTACAACCGAGGAAATTATCGAAGTGTTCCGCGACACCGGATTCTCTCGTCTGCCGGTTTATCAGGACAACATTGATCACATTGTCGGTATCCTGCATGAGAAGGATTTCTACAATCATGTGATTGCTGAGCACAAGCCGCTCTCGTCTGTCCTTCAGCCCCCGCTCTATATTGCACCTTCCCTTCAGATTTCCGACCTGCTCCGTCTCTTCCAGCAGAGCCAGACCCATCTGGCCATCATCACCGATGAGTACGGCGGCACGGCCGGCATCGTAACGATGGAAGATATTCTGGAAGAGCTGGTCGGTGAAATCTGGGACGAGCACGATACGGTAGAACCCGAGATCGAACAGTTCTCGGAAACTTCCTACCGGGTACGCGGTGAGACCCGTTTGTCCAAGCTCTTCGACGAGCTTGACTTGGATACACCAGAAACCGACCTGACAACGGTCAACGGTTGGCTGATGTCTCAGCTGAGCTCGATCTATGACAAGGAAGTCTTTGTGTTTAACGGTCTGAGGTTCACGATTGAACAGACCAACGGTCGTTACATCTCGTTTATTCTGGTTGAACGCATCTGCCCCGAGCCGATTGATTCGACAAAGGACAGCGCATCTTAAAAGGCATACACAAAACGCCCCGACAAATATCGTCGGGGCGTTTTTTTGTTCACTTGAGCAGCGCAAAAATCACACTGTCTATCAGCTGGTCATTCTTGCAGACGCGATTGCAGAAGTATCCCTCTCGCTGAAAATGATCTTTTTCCAGCACGCGGATTGATGCCGGGTTATTGGTCAGCACTTCGGCCTCAATGCGCACCAGATCGGTTTCACGGAACGCCCGCTCGCACAGGTCAGCGACTGCACGGGTGGCAATGCCGCGATTCCAATAGGACTCTCCCAGCCAATAGCCTAATTCGCCATTTTTACTGTACACGTCGTCTCCAAACGTCAGCGTAATGCCGCCCGCAATCTTACCGTCCACCTCGATTGCACGCACCCAGGCTCGGTCGCAATGGGTACGCAATGCACCGTTGATAAAGAACTGTGCGTCCTCTTCGGTGTACGGATGCGGAAATACATTACGCAGGTGCTCTGCTACCTTCTCGTTGTTTGCCTGCTCTGCCAATGCCGCAGCGTCTTCCGGTTTCCATGTACGAATCTGAATCTCCATCTTACATTCCCTTTCTCCATCAAATGGTATTAGTCTGTGGGATAAGGGATATAAAAAAGCCCTCGTCCCTGACTACGTGCAAGGACGAGAGCGAAATCGCTTCGTGTTACCACCTTCACTTTATCCGCACCTCACGATGCGAACCTCTGCGGGTACGGAGCGGACAGACTGCCGCTCGATATCCAGGCGCTGTAATGGGCGCACCCATCGCATCCTATTGCGTGATCATCCCACGCAGGTCGGTACGCGGCTCCAAGGCCATTTTCCAGACGCGCTTCCAGTCCCCGTCACACCACACCGGGGCTCTCTGTGCTTTCGGTCACGCTGTACTTTCCTTTTCATCGCCTTTATGCTATGAATCTGTTTCACTATGAGGTCAGTATAACACCCGTTTCCCGGTTTGTCAACCGATTTTCGGTTACACGCCCTGCCCCTCAAACGACGGAATAAAGCTCTCGCTGATCGACTCTTTATCCTGCAAAAATCCGGCAAGTCCCAGCTCGGAAAACAGCGTGACTGCCTGCTCATATTCTTCGTCTGTGATCTTTCGATCAAGCTCCGGGTAACGCTCTGCCATACCAAACGGTGTGTACTGGCGCATGAGGCTGACCAGAATTTGATCGCCAAAGTGCTCGGCCAGATAGCGCAGCACCTGTGCGGTATCTCCTGCCAGTCCCGGAAGCATCAAATGGCGGACAATCGTGCCGCGCGTCATCATCCCCATCTGGTCAAACTGCGGCGCACCAGTCTGGCGCACCATCTCGGCGATGGCCTCCTTGGCAAAATCGGGATAATCAGACGCACCTGAGTACATTCCGGCGTAATAGCTGCTGTAATACTTGAAATCGGGCAAATAGATGTCGATCAGGCCATCCAGCATGCGCAGCGTCTCCACCGTCTCATAGCCGCCGCAATTATAGACAACCGGTATATGTAACCCCTGTGCCCGCGCCTGCTGCAAGGCTGCTCGCACCGTGGGTGCATAATGAGACGCGGTGACCAGATTGATGTTATGTGCGCCCTGCGTCTGAAGCCCCAGAAAGATTTCGGTCAAACGCTCCTGCGTCACCGGTTTTCCCTGTGCTTCCCGTCTGCTGATCGTCCGGTTCTGGCAGAATACGCACCCCAAGGTACAATGGGTGAAAAAGACCGTACCCGAACCTCGCTCACCAGACAGCGGCGGTTCCTCCCACGCATGCAGTGCCGCACGTCCGACATAAACCACATCAGATGCGCCGCAGAATCCACGTGCGCCACTGGTACGGTCGACACCGCAGCCGCGCGGACACAGGGTACAATGACGATATGCATTCGGTTCCATTTGTCTTCCCTCTTCCCCGTTGAAATCTGTCTTATCTTACCACACCCCTTCTTTTTTTACAAGGTACGCATAGCTGTCCAATGGTTTCATCTTTCAATCATGCTTTGACGAACACTCGCAAACGTAGTAAAATGAGAAACAGACAGACAACAGGAGGTTCTTTTTATGCGATATGTCATCTCTGAATATGCGCACGATGCCTGTCCGCTCTTACGCGACTTTCTTATCTACATGACAACCATTCGCGGCAAGTCACCCAAGACTGCCTTTGAATATTTTCTCGATCTGCGTCTCTTTCTGCGCTTCATCAAAATCAGCCGCGGGCTTGTATCGCGTGATACCCCGTTTGAAGAAATTTCCATCTTCGACGTGGATGAGTCGCTGCTGAAAACCATCCGCCTGACCGATATCTACGATTTTCTGACCTACATCGGCGAGCAGCGTCCGACTCAGGCCAACAGCCCGGCAACCGACTACGGTCTGTCCCCGATTTCCCGCGCGCGCAAGGTATCTTCTCTGCGCTCGTTCTTCCGCTACCTGACCGATAAAGTTCACGTACTGGACTCCAACCCGGCTGGTGGTCTGGAACTGCCCTCCAAGCCCAAGGAACTGCCCCGCTATCTCACAACCGATGATTCCATCCATCTGCTGCAAAGCATTGAGGGAAAATACGCCGAGCGGGATTACTGCATTCTCACGCTGTTCTTAAACTGTGGCCTACGTGTGTCCGAGTTGGTCGGACTCAACCTGACCGATGTGCGCGAGGGTACACTGCGTGTACGCGGTAAGGGCAACAAAGAGCGCATGCTCTATCTCAACGAGGCCTGTGAGGAAGCAATCGCACAATACCTTCCCCAGCGCATCATACCGCACGAGGCCGACCGTGACGCACTGTTCGTCAGCCGCAATCGCAACCGCATCAATGTGCAGACGGTCAAATGGCTGGTCAAGAAATACATTACGGCTGCCGGTCTTGACCCGACCAAATATTCCGCACATAAGCTGCGTCACACCGCCGCGACGCTCATGTATCAGAACGGCGTGGATATCCGCACCTTGCAGAATGTACTCGGCCATGCCCGTGTCGACACCACCATGATCTACACCCACATTGCCGATCAGCACGTGCGGGAAGCTGCCGAGCGCAACCCGCTCGCGCATATGACGCGCAGCAAACAACCTAAAAACGTCGATTCTGACCAAGATTGATTACAAAAAAGACGAGCGCATCCCAACTTACGGGTACGCTCGTCTTTCTTTTATCCACGCATGGTCTGCACAGGGTCTAAACGCGCTGCATGGAGTGCCGGTGCAATGCCCGACAGGACACCACAGCCGACCGCAACCCCAAAGCAGCCGGTCATGAGCTGTGGTGATGCGCTGACCGCATATCCCGTCCAATGCGAAGCCGCCAGACACAGCCCATGTGCTGCCAGCAGCCCGCAAACTGCGCCCAGTGCGCAGATCAATGCCGCTTGCAGCACAAACAGCCAAAACACATCGGTCTGTCTGGCTCCAATCGCACGGTAAATGCCGATTTCCTCGCGCATTTCATGTGCTGCCGACAGCATTCCACCCGCGACAGCGCCCAAGGCGACGATCATGGAAATCCCGGCCACCAGCAGGAACACCCAGACAGCCTGTTCTGCCAATTTGTCCACCGTTCCCAGATATCCACTCAGATTCTGCACGCCAATTTTGCTATGCAGTCCCAGAGGCCCTTGGGCAATGGCATTGAGTTGACGTTCGATGGTCTGTGTATCTCCCGTACAGGACAGCAGCACCTGATCGGCTCCCTGTCCGGCATCGGCCACCACCGCATAAGGCAGATAGATGATCGTCGGCACCGAGCCTCCCGCAATGCCGGACAACATCTGTGTCTGATCCCGAATGACACCCACGATCTGAAAAATCTGCTCCTGTCCGTCGATTGTCAGATACAAGTCTCGCCCCGCCACGTCCACTCTTCCATAAAGCTGTTCGGCCAGCGTCTGGCTGATGACCGCCCGCCGCACCTGTCCGTTGGCTTCGCCTGCGGTCAGCAATCGACCGGAGAGCAAGTCCACATCCAGTACCTGACCCATATTCTCATCCACACCGAACAACAATGCGTCCCCGCTGTGAAAGCCGTTCTGATACCGTCCAGTCTGGTATTTGACCGGCATCGCCGTCTGCACATCCGGGCACGATTCCATCACCGCTTCGGCAAACGCCGGTGTCAAAACCTCTCCCGACTGCGCGTCTTCCAAATAACAGGTCATACCACGCAGGCCGATTGCATGAATGGCCTCGTGCATCTCATCCTGTGCTACATCACCGACCGCGCCAATGACCGAGATGGCGCACACACCGATCGCCACAGTGCAGCCACACAGCAAGCTGCGCACACCGCCTCGTTTAACCTGTCCAAACGCCAGCCGGATGAGATCACTGCCCCGCATCCGGGTACACCTTCTCTCCGTCCTGCAATGGGGTCTGATTATCGCACACAATCCATTCTCCGGCAGATACGCCCGAAGTAACCTGTACGCCCTGGCTGAGCTGGTACCCGGTCTCGATATCCTTTCGATGAATGGTTCCGTCCGGCTCACACACGAACACATACTGCTGGGTACCATCCTGCCGAACGGCTGTATACGGCACGGTAACCGCGTTCTCGATCGTATCGGTGAACAGTTTGACATCCACCGTCGTTCCCGGCATAAGCTCGGCATCCGTATCGGTGATCTGCAAGCTGCACCGCACAACCGCTGACTGACTGCCTCCCGTGATACTGAAAGTCTGCACGGCATAGGGCGCGATTTCGGTCAGGCTCGCAGCCACGGTATTCCCACTGTCTGCCACCGGCGTAATATTCGCTCGCTGTCCAACCTCCAAATCGGTCGCATACAATTCGGGTACCTTAGCTTCCACGCTCAAATCGGAAAAATCCCCAATGCGCACAGCCGTCACACCGGGCAGTAAGAGATCTCCCTCCTCGGGCAGCTGGGCGACCGTGCCGTCCATCGACGCGCGCACGATGGTTCCGTTCTGTGCAGCCTGCTCGGGTGACGCATTGGCCGTCTCCTCGAAAAAAGCGGTTGCTACCTGCTGCACTTCCTCGGAAACCTCCGGATAATATACCTGAATCAGTGGTTGACCGGCCTCCACGGTTTCTCCGAGAGATACATAACAAGTCTCTACCCGCGCCGGTGCATAGACAAACTCCTGACTTTCCCGTTTTGCGCGCACCGTTCCTTTCACCGACACAGTATTGTAGACATCTTCCTTCGCCGCCTGGGTCACCGGGACGGTTTCGGGTAAATCCGGTCGAGACAGGGCTGAGACAATCAGCATTCCGATCAAAACACAGGCCGTCAGGACAAGCACCCAGCGATAGCGCCTGTCACGCATACACATCATTCCCTCCGCAAACATTCTCGCTGACAGTTTGCGGCAGAACACCGTTTTTTATACAGCAAAACACCCGCAAGCCGGTCTGGCCTACGGGTGCAAAACGGTTCGGATTATAAGACTGCTTGCAGTGCCTGCTGCACAGTCTTAACCTTGACGACATTCATATGTTCCGGAACCTCACCGACATCCTGGTCGGGCACAATGCAGGTGTGGAAACCCAGTCGATAGGCTTCCCAGATGCGCTGGGACGCACAGCTGACCGCACGCAGTTCACCGGTCAAACCGACCTCTCCAAAGCTCATAACGCCCTCGGGCAGCGGTTTATCCCGGAAACTGGACGTGATTGCAAGCACCATTGGCAGATCGGCTGCCGGTTCGTCCAGTCTCATGCCGCCGACGACGTTGACATACGCATCACTGCCCGACAAAAACAGTCCGGCTCGCTTTTCCAGAATGGCAAGCAGCAGCACCATACGGTTATAATCCACACCCGCTGCCGTACGGCGCGGCACGCCGAACTGGGTCTTAGCAACCAGCGCCTGCACCTCGGCCAGCAGCGGTCGGCTGCCCTCCATGACACAGGCAATGCAGTTGCCCGACGCGCCGGTCGGATGCCCGGCCAGCATGGCGGCTGACGGGTTCTGCACCTCCAGCAAGCCGCGGTCGCTCATCTCAAAGACACCGATCTCATTGGTGGAACCGAAACGGTTCTTTGCTGCACGCAAGCAGCGGAACGGGCCGGTCTGCTCGCCCTCAAAATACAGCACACAGTCTACCATGTGCTCCAAAATCTTCGGGCCTGCGAGGGTACCCTCCTTATTGACGTGTCCGACGATAAAGATGGTCACACTGTGCCGCTTGGCGTACTGCATGAGGCTCATAGCGCACTCTTTGATCTGGGTCGTGCCGCCCGGTGCCGCAGTCAAATCACGACGATACACGGTCTGGATCGAGTCGATGATGAGAATATCGGGCTCGAGCAGGTCGGTCTCGTGGATGATCTCATCCATATCAGTTTCGGCCAAGATAAACAGATTGGACGCGCGAATGCCCAGTCGGCTGGCGCGCAGTTTGATCTGCCGCAGCGATTCCTCGCCCGACACATACAGCACTTTGGCCGCGCGACACATTTCCTGACACATCTGCAAGAGCAGGGTGGATTTGCCGATACCCGGCTCACCGCCAACCAGGACAAACGAACCGTGCACCGCGCCGCCGCCCAGCACACGGTCCAGCTCTCCGATGCCCGACTGGAAGCGGGATTCGGTCGCAGAGTCGATATCAGACAGCAAGGTCGGCTTATTCTGTCCCGTCCCTCGGTGGTCGGCTGCCAGTACGCCGCGGGTGGCGGTCTCAGGCTTGACTTTATATTCACTCAGTGTATTCCATGCACCACACGACGGGCACTTACCGTACCACTTGGGACTCTCATAGCCGCAATCGCTGCACAGAAAAATGGTCTTTTGTTTCATGTACTTCCTCCAACTTGGGGTGTTATGCCTGCAAATATCCTGCCACGATACAGGTCGCAAGCTGCGTCTGGTATCCGTCCTCGCACAGCTTTTCCTCTTCCTCGGGATTGGACAGAAAACCACACTCGACAATGAGCGCCGGACAAGTTAAATGCCGCATGAGGTAAATGGCGTCGCCCGCAGGTTTGGCAACACGGGTATTTCCGTTTTGGATACCGTCTTTGAGTGCGGTCTGGATGGCTTCTGCCAGCACTTTACTGTCCGGGTCTGCCGCACCGTAAAACACCTGTGCGCCAAAGTACCGGGATTGCTCAAATTTATTGAGGTGGATGCTGACAAAGATCGGATGCGCAGTCTGCTCGCAAATGCGAGCACGGGCGCGGATATCCGCCGCTTTATTCTCCCGCACGCTTCGCCCGGCCTCATAGTCGAGCGCCTGATCGTCCGGACGCGTCAGTACGCTGGGCTGTCCAAAGAATCCTGCCAGATCGCGCACCTTATACGTGATTGACAGGTTGATCTGCTGTTCGGTCACGCCATTCGGACTAACCGCGCCGCCGTCAAACCCGCCGTGTCCGGCGTCCAGCACCAGGGTTGGAACCTCCCTTTGGGCAGAAAATACGTCCAGCCGTCCGCCCGCATGCAATTGATCCAAAATCAGCAGACCAACCAGTCCCAGCGCAATATAATAAAACCAGCGTCGCCTGAAGTGCTGCAAAATTCGCTGTTTCATGTTCTCCGCCTCCCCTGTCGTCAGGGTATGTGGCAAAAGATCACGATATGATTATTATAACAGACCGGTTCCGGAATGGAAAGTCTCTCACGCTTTGTCGAATTTTGTCGAACGAATTGATTTGCCGTGTAAAATCATCCATGTTATAATAAAATTGTTCTAAAACAGGGGTTTTCTTCCAAGATTTTTCCCTGTTTGTGGATATCGCAGGTTTGCGATTTGGGTAAAAGGCGTCCCCGTCGGTCTTCGCACCGTCGGGGACGTTCTTTTTTCTGTCATTTACACTTTCCCGCCTCCCGTGGTATCATATTGCTATCCTTATCTTACCCCATAGGAGTACACAAAATGGAAATCAAGATTAAATATTTTACCGATGCCATCGAGCGTCTGCGCTACATTGATGGCAAATCCGACTGGATTGATCTGCGTGCGGCACAGGAAGTCGCACTCAAAGCCGGAGAGTTCGCGCTCATCCCGCTCGGCATTGCCATGCAGCTGCCCGCCGGATACGAAGCACATGTCGTGCCGCGCAGTTCGACCTTCAAAAACTTCGGTATTATTCAGACAAACAGCATGGGAATCATTGATGAAACCTACTGTGGCGACAACGATCAATGGTTTTTCCCGGCCTATGCGCTGCGCGACACAGTTATTCACGTCGGCGACCGCATCTGTCAGTTCCGCATCATGGAGCACCAGCCCGCAATCACCTTCCTTGAGTCCGCCACGCTGGGCAACCCCGACCGTGGCGGTCACGGCAGCACCGGCAAAGCCTGAGCTGTCTGTCACACTTTGCGCTGCACGCGCTTATACTGCGGTATAAGGAGTGTGATCCGCGCTATGAACTGTCTGCGATATCTCATCGGGATGCTCTGTCTCGGGGTCGGTATTGGAATCATTCTCGGCGGACTGATCCCGGCTCTCTTCGTTCTCTTCCTCTGTGCCGTCGGTCTCATCGCGTGCGGTATCATACTGCTGGCTCGATAAAAGGAGGCTTATTCCCATGAAAGTCGTGATCTGGAAAAGTCCGCGCTGTCTATGCGGTGTACTGCGCAGAATGTTCGGCATTCGCAGAGATGATTAATCACATCCAACCAATCACAGATTCTTCCTCAATCTGCGTTGTCATTTGACGCGGCCTCACGGCCGCGTTTTTTTATTGCCTCGCTTCATATTGCCGGCTCTGCCACATATACATAGAGCAGAAGCAGCAAAAAGGAGGAAACTGACATGGAACCAATCCGCACCGATCTGCAATACTACGAACCCACCCACACCATTCATACATCGTTCACCGAGCGCACCGACGCGATCGTACCCGACGCGGAGCCTGACATCGGACGCATCCTTTGTGCTTACGCCTCGGTCAGTGTGAAGGACGAGCTGCCGCAGAATGACCGCATCCTGCTTTCCGGTACGGTGAACACCGTCGTACTCTTCCGTCCCGACGGGCAGGATACCATCCGCTTTCTGCAAATCCCGCTGAGCTTTGCGCACATCGAGGAAACACCGGGCATTCTGCCCGAAAGTCCCTGCTTTGTGCGCTGTCAGGTCGCTGATGTGTCGGCCTCTGCCGTCAATTCCCGCAAGGTCAGTGTGACCGCAACCCTCTCCCTTGAAGTGGAAGTCTTCGCCGAAAGCGGAGTCTCTCTGACCGAAGAGATCGATGCCGAAGGGGACGACGCACTCGAAGTTTTATATGGCTCCCAGACCGTCCCGCTGCTGCGGCACGCCGACGTGCGTGAATATACCGTACTGGACGATGTGGAGCTGGCCGGTGCGCAGGGACTGCGCCTGATCAGTGCGCGTGGAACGCTGCGCCCGGTTTCCTGTCAATCGGGTGAGAGTCAGGTGACACTGTCCGGCGAGGCGGTGCTCTCGCTCCTGCTGCTCGACGACACCGGTGCGATTCAGCCCATGTCCCAGGTCATCCCCTACACACAGGTACTCGATGCGCCCGGACTGCATGCATTCCTGCCCACCTCTGCGCGTTTATCGCTGCGCAATCTGGACTGTATGCTGCGCGAGGATGGCGTTCTGTCGGTCGGACTGGGTGTCCGTGCGCTGCTCTTGCAGCAAGGGGAGGAAAACATCCAGACGGTGCGAGACCTCTATCACTTGCACCGCATCCTGAACTTTGACACGCGAGATGTTTCACTCTGTGCCTACCACACCGACACCCCCTTTGTCCTAGAATCCTCGGCCATGCTTCCGGTCGTCCGACCGGCTAGCGAAATTCTGATGGCGGACGGCATCTGTCTATCGCTTGACACCAAATCGGCATCCCCGGAAGCTCGGGTACAGGTCTCTCTCTTATATCGTGATCCTGCGGGTTCTCTCTGCTCTGAACAGCAAATCGTATCCGCTCCGCTACCTAACCTAACTCTGCCCGACGGCGCACGTCCGTGTGACCTCTCTGCCCGTGTATCGGCATCTCCGGGCAATGACGGCAATGTCCCGCTGCGTATCACCGTCAGTGGTGATCTGATCACACACTCTCAGGTTCCGGTGCGTGACATCACAGCACTCTCTGCCGATACGCCCCGTCCGCCGCTGGAACCGGCCGGTACGACGCTCATTCTGCGATACATTCACACCGCTGTTCCGCTCTGGGAGATCGGCAAACAATACGCATCCACCGCTCAAGCCATCCGGCAGGCAAACGCACTGCCCGACGGCACGGATATCGTCGCAGACACCATGCTGCTCATCCCAGTCTATGCGCAGTGACCGAGGAGGGAAAACATAAATGGAAAACAAAGGTCTTTACGAACAGATCGGCACCCGCACAGGCGGTGATATCTACATTGGTGTCGTCGGCCCGGTTCGCACGGGTAAATCCACCTTCATCAAGCGTTTTATGGAATGTATGGTCATTCCGCAAATCGACAATGTATACCAGCGCGAGCGGGCGAAAGATGAACTGCCGCAATCGGGTTCTGGCCGCACGATCATGACCGCAGAGCCCAAGTTCGTCCCCGAACAGGCTGCCGAAATCACGCTGGCACCGGGCAGCACCTGCCGGGTGCGTCTGGTGGATTGTGTTGGCTATCTCGTTGACGGTGCACTTGGCAGCATGGAAGAGGATGCCCCGCGTATGGTGTCAACCCCCTGGCGTGACACACCCATGTCTATGGCCGAAGCCGCCGAGATCGGCACCAAAAAAGTCATCGAAGATCACTCCACCATCGGTCTTGTCATCACGACCGACGGCTCGTTCTCCGATCTTCCCCGCGAAAGCTATGCCGCAGTCGAAGGCCGTGTCATTCAGGAACTGCAATCCATCGGCAAGCCCTTCCTGACGCTGGTGAACACAGTCGACCCGCACAGCGCAGCTGCCCAGCACGTCGTCCAGCATTTGCAGGAGACCTACGGCGTGTCTGCCGTTCCGGTCAACTGCGCTGCACTCGGAGAATCTGACCTGCGCACCATTCTGACCGAGGTGCTCTACGAATTTCCCATCCAGCAAATCGCCGTCGCGCTGCCTCGATTCGTCAGCATTCTCAGTGCCAATCATCCGGTGCAGTCCAGCGTCTATGACAGTCTGAGACAGGCAGGCAGCGCTGCGCATACCATGCGCGACCTGCAAGCAATGGCACAGGCACTCTGTGAAAATGAGTGGATTGATGATGCGCGCATCGCAAATATGGACTTGGGTACAGGATGTGCACGTCTGGTCGCCGATGTTCCAAACAGCGTCTTCTATCAAATTGTCACCGAACAGACTGGCATCCAGATGAAGGACGAAGCCGACCTTATTCCTGTCCTCACCCGACTGTCTGCCACCGCCAAAGAATACGAGCGCATTGCCGGGGCACTTGAACAGGCCCAGGCAACCGGATACGGTGTCGTCATGCCGCGTCTGGAAGATCTGTCTCTTGCGCCTCCCGAAATCATTCGTCAAGGTGGCCGGTACGGAGTCAAACTCTGCGCTTCCGCTGCCTCCATCCATCTCATGAAAGCCGAAATCAAGGCATCGGTTACTCCTATCGTTGGCACCGAAAAACAGTCCGAGGAGCTGCTCAGTTACCTGCTTGGAGAATTCGAAGGCGCTCCTGAAAAAATTTGGGATACCAATATTTTTGGTAAGCCCTTGTCCGAATTGGTCGGTGAAGAACTGTCCGGCAAGCTCTCTCGCATGCCCGAAGATGCACGCGAGAAATTCCGCGAAACCCTGGAACGCATCATCAACGAGAGTACCGGTGGTCTGATCTGCATTTTGCTGTAAACCCATTTATCGGTACATCCGGTAAACATGCTCTCTTTCCCCGACGACACGCATTCAGCAAGGATACTTGATTTTTACTCCCCGACAGGGTATGATAAATACATTCTAGTACCCGATCCAAGGGAAAAGGGAGCGTTTCTTCTATGCGCAAGCAAGTTTTTATCATCAATGGTCAGGGCGGTGTCGGTAAGGATACCATCTGCAACTGTGCCGCCCAATATTTTCGTGTCCGTAATGTCTCGTCCATTACCCCCATCGTCGAAATCGCGCGATTTGCCGGTTGGGATTGCCAAAAAACATTGGCCGCACGGCGGCTGTTATCTCAGCTCAAACAGGCTTTCACTGAATTTAACGATCTATCCTTTACCTACTGTCTCAAGGCTTATCAGGATTTTCTGGACAGTGATGATGAGATTCTATTTTTACATGTGCGCGAGCCGGAAGAAATTGAACGACTCAAAACTGCCATTGGCTCGGATTGCCGCACGCTGCTCGTACGCCGCTCCGATCTTTCCGCACGGCATTACGGCAATCGCTCAGATGACGAGGTCGAATCCTATCCCTATGATCTCTATTTTGACAACCATCCTCCGCTCGATACCCTCCCGGAACGCGTCAGAAATTTTTTTGAAAAACTTTGAGTTTTCCTGTTGACATTCCTTGTCACCCATGGTATTATATACAAGCTGAGTTCAACAAGTAACAACACAGCAAGTAAATATCCGGGTGTAGCGCAGCTGGTAGCGTGCTTGACTGGGGGTCAAGAGGCCGCAGGTTCAAGTCCTGTCACTCGGACCATGCGGAGTATCATTAAAGGATCTGAAAAGGTCTGCTGATGATACTCCGCATTTTTTATTTCCAAGTTTATATGGCGATCTGTGCGGGGGCGTAGCTTAATGCTACGCCTTTTCTCGTTTCCAAAAGAATGTCCCGCTCGGGGATATTCCGGCGATCTGGCACCTCAAAGGCTCCAATGCAGTTGTAGTGGATCGTCACCCGCTGATTGGTAACGCCGTCCTCCTTGACCGCAGGATAGACCTCGATGTACTGAATGAGCTCGGCAACCATGCGCTTGGTGATGGTGGTGGCGTCGGTGTAGCGGCGCACCGTTTCCAGAAAGGTATCCACATCCATCCGCTTATCTTCCAGCTTTTTCAGCTCCAGCCGCAGGGCCTTGATCCGTCCGGCGTTCTCTCCCTGCTCCTGCTCATATCGCTTGGACATTTTGGCAAAACGGGCATCGTCGATCTTGCCGGACACATTGTCCTCGTAGAGCCGCTCAAAGAGCATGTCCAGCTCCCTATCCCGGGCCAGCAGCCCGTCCAGCTCCCGCTTCTTGCGTACCCGGTCATTTTCCGCCACCTTTGCCGAGCGGCCCACCATCGCCTTGATAAAGTCGCTTTCATACTCATTAGCAAAGCAGGCCAGCCGGTGTACCTCGTAAAGCACGACCTGTTCCAAGAAGTCCAGCCGGATATAGTGGGTAGACGAGCATTTGCGGAGCCCGGAATTGTGGTTGTTGCAGCTAAAGAACTTGATGTCGTGGTTGCCTTGGTTGAAGTGGAAAGTCAGATTGCCTCCGCACTCCGGGCATTTCAGATAGCCGCAAAAGGCGCTGGACTCCTTTGTTACGGTAGGCCGCCTGCGCCGGGTGGTTTGCAGGCTTTGCACCTTTTCCCAAGTCACACGGTCAATGATGGGCTCATGGACATTGAGGAAGATTGCCCGGTTTTCTTCCGGGTTTTCAATCCGGCGCTTCATCTTATAGGACTTGGAATAGGTCTTGAAGTTAATTACATCGCCACAGTATTCCTGCAAGGTGAGGATTTTCTTGACGGTGGTATGGTTCCACTTGGTAGGCTCCAGCGTACTTTTGGAGCCGCCCTTGTTGATCCCCTTGCTGGTTCGATAGGCCGAGGGGTTCAGCGCCCCCATCGTCCCCAGCGCCGTGGCAATCTGCAAGGGGCCGTTACCCTCCAAGGCCAGACGGTAGATGCAGCGCACCACCTCGGCGGCCTCCGGGTCAATGACCCAAAACCGGGGATCGTCCGGGTTCTTGATGTAGCCATAGGGCGGCGGCGAAAGCGGAATCCCAGCGTTGCCTTTCATCTTATTGACGATCCGGCGCTTCTTGGAGATGTCCTTGGCGTAGTACTCATTCATAATGTTCTTGAACGGGGTGAAATCGTCCTCGCCCTCGTCGCTGTCCACGCCATCGGAAACGGCCACCAGCCGCACATCATGGAGCGGGAAAAATTCCTCGGTGAGCTTGCCTACCTCAATATAGTTCCGTCCCAGCCGGGAGAGGTCTTCTTGTGTCAAGTAGGAACTAAAAAAATTTTGAGATTTTACAAGCCGTTCATAGGTGGACAACCACCCGTGAACGGCTTGCTTCATCCCTATTGACCTTTGGATTCGCCACGGCTGATCTGTTCTTCCGTAGCTACACGCAGATAAACCGCCACATTCATTTCTTTCCCTCCGTTTCTTCATAGATGTCTCTGAACTTCCAGAGGATTTCGATGTTATCGGCATCGTGAACATAGATGGCCTTGATAAAAGCGTGTGTCAGTTCAAAGGTAAGCGCGGTCTGATTACGGTACTGTTCACAGACCTGATTCACTCGCTCATCGGAACAGGAACACTCAGAGTCGAGTTCCTGCATTCGCTCATGCGCTTTTTGGATTGCCTCCGCATTCTCGGCCAGCTTCTCGTCAAAGGCTGTCTTCTGTTTGAGATATTCAGCTTTTGAAATGCTGCCGGAGGTGTATTTTTCATAAAGCCTCAGCTTTCCATTTTTGAGCTGATCCGTCTGTGTCTGCAAGGCTTTTAGTTTTGCAGCGCAGTCCTTTATTGCGTTTTTGCGGATGTCTCCAACTTCTCTGTTCTGAACAGCCTGTTTTTCTGTAAAGGCCAAGAAATCGCCAATAGCATTGTAAACAATATCTTCCAGACGGCTCTCGCTGTACTTTTCTCCAACACGGCATTCTGTACCCCTGTCATGGTTAGAGTGATGGCAAGTATAAAATACGCTCCCATCTTTTAGCTTGCGTCTTGTCATCGTGCGCTTGCAGTTGCCGCAGCAGACAAGACCACGCAGCGGATAATTGGATACCTTACGGGGTTCGTGATTGCCTCTGCGAATGACACGCTGAGCAAGCAGAAAGGTTTCCTTACTGATGATCGCTTCGTGTGTTCCCTCGACAATGATGGGTTCCTGCGGAACTGTTTTTCTGCTGCCAACGCCGCAGCTTTTCCGTCTGTGACTGACCAGAGCGCCGGTGTAGACCTGATTTTTCAGGACGCGCAGCACCATAGCCACATCCCAACTGATTTTCTTGCTCATGTAGTTGAACTTTTTTGTGTCTCCGTATTTGGATTGGAAATACTGTCCGGGTGTAGGGATGTCCTCGTCATTCAGCATTTGAGCAATCGCAGAGGTATTGCTTCCGGCCACAGCCGCATCGAAGATACGCTGGACAATCTGAGCGGAGTCAGGATCGATTGCCAGAGCATTCCTTTTTGTCGGGTGCATTCTGTATCCGAAAGGAGCATAGCCGCCAACATACTTGCCCTGCTTCATCATCTGAACCTTGGCCGATGTCGTTTTGACGGAAAGATCTTTGCTATATGCGGCATAAATGATGCTACGCATCACAACCTCAAGACCTCCGGTTGTGCCTTTGTAATCCTCGCTGTCATATCCATCATTGACGGAAATGAACCGGACACCCATAAACGGGAAGGTGCATTCCAGATAGTTTCCAGTCTCGATATAATCACGAGAAAAGCGGGAAAAATCCTTGACGATGATCAGGTTGATCTCGCCGTGGCGCACTTTTTCCATCATTGCTGTGAACTGAGGGCGCTTAAAGTTCGTACCGGTATAGCCGTCATCGGCAAACTCAAGCCGTGGATACTTGGACAGCACCGGATGATTGTCAAGATACCGGTTGATGAGCATACGCTGGTTTCCGATGCTGTCACTTTCTATTTTGGTGCCGTAGCCGGTATCTTCGTCAGCCATAGAGAGGCGTATGTAGATGCCGATGGTGTAGTCCTTGCTCATTTACATCGCCTCCTGAACTTCTTTGATACTCTGAATGGTCAGCGCATAGATGTCACCATATTTCATGACCAACTCCACCGCGCCGTCTTCATGGATTTTAACCAGCTCAACAGATTCATCTACCAACTCCTGCGAAAGCTGGGTTGCTGTACTTACGGACTTCATCAGTGTGATCCACTTGTTGTCAACAGACATGGCCTCATTGAACTTGCTGCGGCGCTGAACAGCCTCATCCAGACGGCGGGACAGATCGGCAAACTGCTCGTCATAGCTTTTCTTTGCAAAGGTGTATTCTTCTTCATCCAGAATACCTTCTGCAAAGTCCTCATAGAGCCTCGTGCGTTTTTTGGATACACCGCTTAACTTGAGGTTCAGGCTCGTGATGAGGGCGTTCTGTTTGTCACGGATGTTTTTCTCGCCTTCACTGCCTCTGAGCTTGTCCAGCAATTTGTCATAATCCAGAGCTGCCTTAACTTGAAGCTGGATTGCGGCAAGCACATCTCTTTCGAGCCTGTCCTGCCGGATGTAGTGAGCAGTACAGTGTTCATAGCGACGGCCAACATAGGTGCTGCATTCATAGAAGGCGTACCAACCGCCGTCCTTGCGTTTGTCTACTTTTTTTCGATGGAAATACATCCTCTTGCCGCAATCGGCACAGAAGATTTTGCCGTCAAAGAGGTTGATCAGCGTGGCTCTGATTTCCTCGGACTTTTGCATCTTTGTCTGCCTTGCTTCGGAGGCTGCATTCATGATGTCCTGCACCTTCTGGAAGTCCTCACGGGAAATGATTGCCTCATGGGTGTTCGGAAATACAATCCACTCGTCCTTATCTTTGACATTGTGGGACTTGATTCCCTTGTAGATGGCAACCATAGACCGGCCAAGTACGGTATCGCCTACATAATGCGGATTGGTCAGAATACCGTAGACCGTCGATTTATGCCAGCCCTTGCAGGAGCATCCGTCACCGGTTCTCGTGCCGTTCTGACGCTTTCTCAACTCGGTATTGGGCGCACCCAAACGGTCAAGCTCATCAAGGATCATAGGCATCGACCAGCCTTCGATTTTCCGCTGGAAGATGAGCCGGACATACGAAGCGGTCTCTTCGTCAATCACCATGTTGGTATGTTCTTCATTCCACCGATAGCCATAGGGCAGGTTCCGCTTCTGGAATGTCCCTTGCTCCATCTGGGCTTTCAGCGCCGTGGAAACCTTTCGGGAAATGTCCTTCGAGTAGAGCGCATTGATCATATTTTGCAGCGGAATCATCAGGCTCTCGTTGGAGCCATCCGTGTCAAAATTGTCATAGTTCTCCTTGATGGCGATAAAACGGAGACCAATCTGAGGAAAAATTCGCTCAAGATAAGTCCCGGTTTCAATGTAATCACGGCCAAAACGACTGAGATCACGGACTACCAGACACTTTATCCTGCCGCTTTTGATGTCGGTCATCAGCCGGTTGAACTCCGGCCTGTCAAATACCGTACCGGTATGGCCGTTGTCTATGTAGGTATCCACAAGGCTCAGATACGGACGATCCGCAATGTAGGACTTGCATATCTCAATCTGGTTTGCAATGACATCCACATTTTCTGATTTGCCGCTGTTCTCAACGGAAAGACGGGCATAGATGGCTGTCGGGAAGATTTGAAGCGGAGCCGCTTCGACAACCGGCTCAACTGCCGGTGTGATTTTTCTGCTTTTTCGTGCCATACGCTCATCCCTCCTTTATACGGCAATGGCAAGTTCATCAGAGTAACTGAGAACATATTCGAGTGTCTGCTGGTATTCGTCTTTATACTTGAAGACAATTTCGATGACATGGTTCTCGTAAATCAGAATACGGTCAACGAGAGACATCAGGACGCGACGGTTCAACTCTTCGATGTTCTCATACTGCTTGAAGAGCGTCACCCAGTTCCGCTCGGTTGTGCCGGTAGTGACCGTCTGCTTCATTTCTTTTCTGACCCGCAGAAGGGCTTCCTGCTTGTCCTCAATGATTTTGGAATAGCTGTTGCGGAACTCAAAATATTCCGCTTTATCAATGATCCCATCCGAAAGGTCTTCGTACAGCCGGAGCTTGAGCTTTTGGTATCGCTCGATCTCTTCTTCCAGCTTTGTAATCTGTGCCTCATAATTAAATGCCTTCCGGCTCTGGGATGGTAAACGCTCAATCAGTTCAAGCGCTCTTTCAAGGTTGATTACAAGCTCAATCTGGTCATGAATGGCACGGAATACCTTCTCTTCAACCTCTTTTGCACTGATACTATGAGGGCTGCAGGTCCGGCTGTGCTTATTGGACGAGCAAACATAGTAGATGTACTTTTTGGTTTTGGATGGGACTGTTTTACGGATCATCGACTGCTGGCAGTCACCACAGAACAGAAAACCGGAAAACAGATGTGCCTCATCCTGATCGGGAGAACAGCGCATATCCCGTTTCATCATGGTTTTGACAGCCATAAAGTCCTCGTAGGAGACCAGTGCTTCATGGGCATTTTCAACCTTTACCCACTCAGCCTCATCCTTGCTCTGTACGACGCGGACTTTGTAGTTGGGTGTTCCGCGCTTGCCCTGTGCCAGAACGCCGATATAGACTTCATTGGTGAGGATACGCTGGACTGCTTTGTATGTCCATTTTGCGATGTCGCCGGTCTTAAAGACGGTATCGAACTTGACCCCCGCAGAATGCTTGTATTCCATTGGCGAGAGAACGCCCATCTGGTTCAGCCTGTCTGCGATACGGCCAATGGAAAAGCCGTCCTTATACATGGCGAAAATCATTTGCACATACTCACTGACGGCCTCATCCACAATAAGCTGGTTCTTATTCTCCGGGGATTTCTTGTATCCGTAGGGAGCGAACGCACCAACAAACTCACCGTTCTTTTGCTTGACCTCCAAACTGGATCGTATTTTCATGGAAATATCCTTGCAGTAGGAGTCGTTTATCAAATTCTTGAACGGAATAACAAAGGAGTCAGACTGCGGATCGCCGGTGAGACTGTCATAGGCATCGTTGACGGCAATAAATCGGATACCCAGCTGCGGGAAAATCTTCTCAAGGTAGCGGCCACCGTCAATGTAGTTTCTTGAAAAGCGGCTGAGATCCTTGACCACGATGCAATCAATCCCACCCTTGCGGACGGCATCTTCGAGTTTTTTGAAGCTGGGACGATTGAAGGAAACACCACTGTATCCATCGTCAACAAACGGCTCGCAGACTATTTCCAGATCATCATGCCGTGATATAAAGTCCTCGCAGATGGCTCGCTGGCTTGCGATAGAGTTGCTTTCCACCTTGTCTCCGTCCTCACGGGACAACCGGCAGTAGATTGCCGTTCGGTAAATCTTTTTGGGCATAAAAATAACCTCCGTTTTTCTGTTTGGTGTGATACATCAAATCAGAAAGACGAAGGCTTCTGCTTCTCGTATGTAGAAAACACAACAAAGCCACATGACCTTCAAGGCAAGCGGCTCAGTCCATATTTTCTTTTTTGACCTGAGATGATTATACCATCAACCCAAACGCCTGTCCATAGGACCGGGTGAAAAGATTCAATTTGTTCATAATCAGAGACCCCGCAGATAATGTTCCAGACAATCTTCCATTGTGGTATCCGAGCTGGAAAAGCTGATTTTCACCACAGTCTTCCCATCCAGATAGCAGTAAGGGTTTTTGATCTGCTGGATAAAATCACGCAGCCGCTCTTCTCGCGGAGCTGCAGGGTCAAGCCGGACGCTGCTGCGCTGGATAAGCTTGCTCCTGTCAACGGTTTTGGGATTGACACTCTTCATTGCTTCGACGCTCATCATGATTTTTCCACCTCCTGATGCCGATAAGCTTTCAGAACAAAAGGATGTGGCAGAGCATCTTTACGGACACTCTGCCACATAGTTTTCATCCTGAAAACTTGTATGTTGAATGTTGCTAATAGGTTTGTTTTTGTTCCGGCATATTTGCAGCTCGCGCCCCTGCCAGAAGAACTTTACAGTTCCGGGAATGCTGTGAACTACCAACGGCAAGTTGGTATCACGGGAATCTCACCCCTCCGAGGAACGCTCCGAGCTGCCCCCTGAAATCAAGGGACAGGAGTATCATTGTACCCTGAATCCGCATCATCGCAATCAGCCGCACCACACGGTGTTCAGGCTCTCTGTTGATCGCTCGCCCCAATGATGGGGGTCATGGCGGCAGAAGCCAAGTTGCTACGCAGACCCGGAAAGATCCACAGCACTGAACTATTCACTTTTCAAGGTTCCGTGAAGGCTGTCTGATTGACCCCTTCACTTTACAACGGACATTTTTTTGCCGTTTTAGGGGGTTCCATCAAAAAATTTTTTGAATTTTTTTCTGACAGCATTCCGAGCTTCTTTGACGGTAGTGTAGTCAACTCCCATTCTCTTGGCACAAGAGCTAAGGGATTCACCGCTGATTACACAAGACTTGAATACTTCGGATTGCTTTTCGGTCAGTGTTAAAACAAAATTTTCAATAAGCATTCTCATCGTCAGCTCTTCGGTGAAACTATGCGGATCAGCTAACCACGCCGCAGACTTCACATCATCATCAGGCAGAGCGTCAAGAGAAAGAACGGTATTACCGCCTTCCTCTTGTTCATCGTCCAAAGACTCGGAGGCAAAGGATCGTCTCATTCGTTTCTCTTCTGCACGGAGCGCTTTCATAACCTCGCGGCTAACTTCCGTCACTTCACCGGTGGCCTTTACGCGCACCATATACTTGCCTTCCTCCGTAGTCCAAAGGTCGTAGTCAAATTCTTTCGGGGTTTTTGGGATTTTCATAGCTTGTCCTTTCCGCTGGTGCGGAGCAGCGGAAGGACAAGACTAAAAAAGAGCCGCATGACGGTGAGCTTGTAATCCTATACCGATAAATCAGGTGTTTCCATTTTGGAAACATCTGATCATGCGGCATTAGGAAGACTCACCAATCAGCGGCTCCACAGCACAGCTATCAAAATATTTATTTGTTAATCTCTACCTCAGTTTGAGGTGGAGTAATAACCGTCTCATACTCAGAACATCAAAGACCGTTTCGCGGCCACACAACTTGCATTTGGCCTGAACATGACCTCTGGTATCCTCGAATACTGCGATTGAATTGTGTCCGCAGTAAGGGCATTTAACCATCCTCATCTTTTGACTTGCGATGGCACGACGAGCCTTTTGAATTTTTGTCTGCATTTCGGCAGACGGTTCGGAGATGCGGATATTCTTGCTCATGCCCACACCTCCAAAGGATCACGATATTCAAGATACGGACGATCCTCAATGTATCCAAGCTGCCTCAAGCGGATGACGGCGGCAGCTTTGGATACACCAAGTGCATGACAGATATGTGTAAGGCAGAGCCAATCATTGTACGAAAACCTCCCTTCATAATTCGTGAGCGTTCTGCTCTGAGCAAAGTACCACATTGCAAGATCTATCTGTTTTTGTGGCATAAGAATGGCAGCTCCCAATACATTAGCCTGCCACTCGTTCCAATCCTCACGGGTTTTCAAATCCCGTAAGGAATAGACTGTACTTGCAGCATAATTCTTCTTGCAGGAAAGCCTCATCTCATCAGATTCCATTTGGAACAGAATTTGATGGGCACATTCATGGGCTAGGGTAAACCGGCGCTTTCCGCATAATGCTTGAACCTGTCCAGGTTTGATAAGACTGACATCAAGCAGCACTTGGTTTTGTTTGAGAGGAATGGTACGGGTTGCACCAATTTCCTCCACAACATATTCCGTATCGGCATAAGCTGTGAGACCGCAAATGCTTCCATCAACGGATAATTGTGCAAAGGATACCTCAAGCCCGAGATAATCTCTTGCAAACTGATCGATGGGTGTTGCCTGTATCAGCCGTTTGTGATTATTTTCTGTCCCAAAGAAAAATTCATTGAAATCCTTTATGGCAGCGGCAGCAATATCCTCAATCTGTGCGTGTGACAAAATCATCCATATCCCTCCTTTGCCTCGACGAACCATTTATTGCCTTCATGAAAAAGAAAAGACTCCTTTCCGCAGACAATAATCGTGTACCTGATTCCACCGCCTCCCACTTTCGCAGAAGCGGCGCGACACTTATACTTGAGCCGTTCAATAACGAACACTCGACCATCTCTCCACCGGATCGCCCGGGGATAAAGATTTCCTTCCTCATCAACATCCAGATTGACGGCGACATACGCCTTTCGACATGGTGCGTCTGGCATTTCCATCCCTCCATTCAATACAAACCTGAAACAGCACGAACAACTTTTCATGCATATATTGACACACATGATTTCGCGTGCTATGATGTGAACATGAACAATATTTCGTGTTATTGAGGCCAGTATAGCATGAACACTTTTTCGTGTCAACAGAAATAGATGGAAAAGTGTTCGTGTCAGGCAAATTATTTCAGAAAGAGGTGCCTTATGGTTTTCAAAGAGAGATTAAAGGAGAAGCGTATGGAGGCCGGTTTGACACAGGTTCAGCTTGCAGAAAAAGCCGGAGTTACTGCGCGTACTATCCAAAATTACGAACTGGGAAACCGCAAGCCTTCTAACATGGAGGTCATTCAGAAAATTGCCGATGCATTGAACACTACAACCGAGTATCTGCTGGGAAGCAGCGGAACCTATGTTGTAGAGGCTCATGAAAAGGGCGGCTCTAAAGCAGCGCGGGACATTGAGCAGCTTGTGAGTGAAGTAACCGGCCTGTTCGCCGGTGGCGAGTTGAGCGAAGAGTCATTGGAAGGTGCAATGAAAGCTCTCAATGATGCCTACTGGATTGCAAAAGAGAAAAACAGAAAATTTACGCCCAAAAAGTACAGAACCACTGAATAAAGCCAAGTCCGCTATATTGGACGGCTGTTGTGTTACACTGATCCCTGATTGGAGGTGGGACAATGAGTGCTGAACATCTCACTCTTGTGGGCAACAGACTGATAAAACGCTGCGGCACAAGAGATCCGTTTGAGATAGCCGCAGACATTGGAGTTGAAGTCTTATTCTGTAAAGATTTTGGATCGCTGAAAGGAATGTACCGGGTCATAAAGCGGAACCGTTTTATCTTCATCAACAATGATCTTCCCGGATGGCTGCAACGGATTGTGTGCGCTCATGAGCTTGGCCATGATCAACTCCACCGACAATTCGCACAGGATAGTCCTATTCGAGAATTTATGCTTTACGATATGAGGTCTAAGCCGGAATACGAGGCAAATATTGTGGCGGCTGAAATTCTGTTGGATAATGATGAATTACTGGACTATATCTACTATTACCGTTACTCTGCTGAACAGATTGCACGAGCCATGCACACAGACATCAATCTTGTGGCTTTGAAGATTGCCCATCTGAATGAACTGGGTTATGATCTCAGACCGATTGAACACAGGAGTAATTTTTTGAAATGACAGACTTGAGGGAGGAAAAACATGAAGTACAAATTGTTTCGCTCACTCGGAAGCATTGATAGAGATGTAAAGAAACATGAGCTGGTAGCCGTTGAGTACGGACGGGATATATATGAGGTGACAGATGCCCTGATCAAAGCGGCTTCGGAAGACCTTGCCGGAATGCCGGGATATGAAAAATATGAGACTGCTGCATATGCCCCTGAACCGGTGAAGGAGTTCCGCCGGGTGAAACGCTATGCCTACGAGATGACAGGTATTGTTTATCCTACTTACGCGGATAAGAACATCCTGATCGAATACGGTATTATAGAGGAAGCGGAATGTGAGGGATAAGTCTATGGAGAACATCGTATTTGAGAAAAACTATGAACGGCCGCAGGAAGATAACAGTTATTGTACTGCGGTGTTCGATCAGGCAATGGAGGGCGGTTTTTTTCAGCGGTATTGCGATATGATGAGCAAGGTTCCCAAAATCATCGTACCGCAGGATAAGGAAAACTACGAATACCTGTTAAACCGCTGCGACCAGTATGCCCGACAGCACTTTGGAAGGATTTATGCCGTTGTAGACTACCAGCGATGGCATTCCGAGATCAATCTGTATCTCCCAATGTTGGAATTTGATGATGAAACGGATATGTCACTGCTCCGGGATATTGGCGAGAAAGCACACTATGTGAACATTTCCCATGAGCCGGATGGCGGTTTCTGCCTTCATATCATGATCAACTACTTTGAAGAGATCATGTCCGACATGGGAAAAGACTTCATTCAGTATGAGGCGATCGAGCAGGATGAGAAATTGTCTTCCATGTTCTATATGCCGGAACTTTCCCCGGAAGACAATGAAGTGTGCCAGTACATCAAGGAACTGCTGGATCGCTTTGATGAGGAAACAGATGTGGACAGAACCACTGCATTTAAGGCTGTCCTTGACAAAATCGGAACATTGGATGACGAACATCAAAACCTTGAGCATATGGCGCGAATGTTGGAAGCTCTGCTTTATATGGTCTTGGAAGAACAAGAAGGAGAAGATTTATCATGAGTAGAAAATTGGTTGCCTATTTTTCTGCTACCGGCACAACTGCTAAGGTTGCAGAAACACTTGCCGATGCGGTTGGCGCAGATATTTACGAAATAGAGCCGGAGGTTCCCTATACTGAGGCTGACCTGAACTGGCGAGATGCAAACTCCCGCAGTTCTATTGAAATGAATGACCCGCTTTCTCGTCCGGCCATCGCAGGAAAGAGAGACAATATGGCCGATTACGACACAATTTATGTGGGCTTTCCGATTTGGTGGTATGTCGCTCCGACCATTATCAACACCTTCCTTGAGAGCTATGACATGACCGGAAAGACCATCATTCCATTTGCCACTTCTGGCAGTAGCGGGATGGGAAAGACGAATGAGAAACTGCTTCGGAGCTGCTTGGGCGCAAATCTTCTGGAAGGTAAAGTGTTCAAGGTTACGGCCAGCGAATCGGAACTGAATGCATGGGCTTCTAAACTTACACCCTGAGAATAAGGGGGTTTCATGTGTCTGCTCTCGGACAGAGTTTATCTTCGCGAAATTTACAGCCTCTCTTATGAATCATAATGCAAAGGAGAAGCAAAATGGATAACTTAACCTCAAAAGCGCCCCGCAGTGACAAACTAACTACTATGACAGGTTACTCAGAAAGTATTGTCGAATGCTTTGATGGTATCCCTGATGTAGCAAGACCTTTGATTGGCAATGCGGAACGACTTCTAAAAAAGATTGAAAAAATGCTCTATTCAGCACCAGCGTTTATTGGTACTGTCAGAGCAGCTATACCGGAAGAAGCGTATCAAGTGATACTTACCGATGAACAGAAGGCTAAAATTGCTGACGGTGCATTGAAACTTATGACAAAAAAAGACGGTTCGCTTATGGCTAATCTCATTGATCCGGAAACAAAAAAGATTGTTTCCACAGTATCACTGGGTAAGGTGAAGTTGTCTCCCGAGTTGTCACAAGCAATGACAAGCTATGCAACACAAATGCAAATGGCGCAGATTGCAGAACAAATCCAAATAGTCCAGGTTGCAGTTGAAGAAGTTCGTCAAGGCCAGGAGTATGACCGACTTGCGATAGCATATAGCTGTCAACAGAAACTACTGCAAGCCTCAGCAATTCAAAATCCCCGTCTTAAAGAAATGGCATTGATGCAGGTTGTGTCGGATGCAGAGGATAGCCGAAATCTGTTGATGCAGAGTCAGAGTGCAAATGCGGTTTTTATAAAAGATCAGCCTGAATCATTTTGGGGGAAAGTTTTATCTGGGGCAACCCCAGATAAAATAAATACTCGCATGAACGAATTGAGAGAAAGTCTGTGTGCTGTGAACATGGTATCTCTTGCTGAGGCAATAGCCTATCAAGAAATGGGAGAAACTGAGGCGGCAAAACTAAGCTTACAGTATTATGCAAAGTACATCCAAAAAACCTATCTTGCTTCTGCTGGCTTTGTTGAACGGCTGGATATGATAGACCCCTCACCGGAAAACTATTGGACACATACACTGCCTGAAATAGAAAAGCGAATTTCAGCATTGCCGTGTAACGGTCAATCGCTGCTCTTGGAGGAAAATGAAAATGGAACAAAAGCGGTGCAAGAATAAGAAATGCCAACGGATATTACCAGACGGATATAAGCATAAATACTGCGAAAACTGTCGTAATGAACGCGCAAAGCGTTTCAAGGATGGATGCAAAGGGACATTAGGAATTGCCGTAATGATTGGTGGGATCGCTACGGCTATACTCACCAAAGGAAAAATCAATCCGAATAAAGATTAAATCCACGCTTAAAAAGGAGGCATACCGAAGCATGAAGCAAAGAACCTATATCGCAATCGACCTTAAAAGCTTCTACGCTTCGGTTGAGTGCCGGGAGCGTGGACTTGATCCAATGGATACTAACCTTGTCGTTGCGGATGAAAGCCGTACTGACAAAACCATCTGCCTCGCCGTCACACCCTCCCTCAAATCCTATGGCATATCCGGGCGCGGGAGGCTTTTTGAGGTCAGGCAGCGCATTAAAGAAGCGAATGCCGGAAGGCAGCACGACGCACCGGGATATAAGCTGGAAGGCGCATCACATTTTCAATCCGAACTGCAAGCCAATCCAAAGCTTGCGATTGATTTTATTATCGCACCGCCGCGTATGGCCTACTACATGGAGTACAGTACGCGGATTTATGAAGTGTATCTCAAGTATGTTGCGCCGGAGGACATTGTTGTCTACTCCATTGACGAGGTTTTCATGGATGTGACAGACTATCTGAACACCTATAAGCTGACAGCCCACGATCTCGCTATAAAGATTATTTTGGATGTCATCGAGACCACTGGTATTACAGCAACAGCGGGGATCGGTACAAACCTTTTCCTTTGCAAAGTGGCAATGGATATTGTGGCAAAACACATTCCGGCAGATAAAAATGGAGTTCGCATTGCCGAGCTGGACGAGATGACCTATCGACAAACAATGTGGACACATCAGCCTCTCACGGACTTCTGGCGCGTGGGACGGGGCTATGCCAAAAAGCTTGAAGAGAATGGGATGTTCACGATGGGCGATGTGGCAAGATGCTCTGTCAAAAACGAAGATTTGCTCTACAAACTCTTTGGCAAAAATGCTGAGCTTCTGATAGATCATGCGTGGGGTTGGGAGCCGACAACTATCGAGGCAATCAAGGCATATAAGCCAAGTGCAAACAGTTTGGGTTCAGGACAAGTCCTTCACTGTCCATATGAAGCAGGAAAAGCTCGGCTTGTCTTGCGGGAGATGGCAGAGCTGCTGGCACTTGACTTGGTAGATAAAAAGCTCGTTACAGATCAGATTGTTGTTACAGTAGGATATGACATAGAAAATCTCTCCGACCCTTCCCGTAGACAACACTATCATGGCGCGATTGTAAAAGACAATTACGGGAGACAAATTCCGAAACACGCGCATGGAACGGAAAATCTCAGCGCCCACACCTCGTCAACCAAGCAGATCATGAAGGCTGCTTCCAATCTCTTTGACCGTATAGTAGATGCCAACCTTTTGATTCGCCGCCTTAATATCGTAGCGGCTCATGTTATCCCCGAGAGTGATGCCCAAAGACCGGGAGAAACTTTTGAGCAACTTGACCTTTTTACGGATTACGCGGCGCTTCAAGCAGAGCGTGAACGGAATCAAGCTGAACTGGAACGAGAACGCCGGATGCAGGAAACCATGCTGACGATAAAAAAGAGATTTGGAAAGAATGCAATCCTAAAGGGCATGAACTTGGAAGAAGGTGCAACAGCTAAGGATAGAAACGCGCAGATCGGAGGACACAAAGCATGAACGATCGGTACGATGACATTATCCATCTTCCTCATCATGTTTCAAAGACCAGACCACAGATGTCAATGATGGATCGCGCTGCACAGTTTTCTCCCTTTGCCGCTCTCACCGGGTATGATGCAGCCATCAAGGAAACTGGGCGTCTGACGGATGAGAAGATCGAACTTGGTGAGGAAACAAAAGCTGTTCTGGACAGAAAGCAGTGTTACCTTAGTAACATGATTTCCGTCCAACCGGAGATCACTGTCACCTATTTCCTGCCGGATGAAAGAAAGTCAGGCGGTACCTACCTTTCTGTGACCGGAAAGCTAAAACGCATTGACGAATACGAACGAATGATGATCCTGACAGATGGGAAGAAAATTCCACTTGATGACATCATGGATATTGAGAGTAATCTATTCTGTGAACTTCTGTAAGTAAATATGGTGCTGGAAAAGATGCCTTCGGGCATCTTTTTTCTTTGCCACCCCCTAAAACGGCAAAAAAATGTCCGTTGTAAAGTGAAGGGGTATTTTACGGGGGATACCTCCGGGGAATACGAAACGAGAGAATAGCAAGCACAGCCGGTGTATATACACACGGCGATTTTCCAATTTTGGGAACCCTGCCCTAAATCAGAAATGGCTTGTTGGGAGCATCCCAAACCCTCTGCTTTACGAAAGGATGGTTGCCTATGGCAAACAGAAAAAGGCCAATCCAGATTCTCTTCTGTGTCTCCGATGATGAGAAGAGAATCATCAAGGCGAAGATGGCACAGCTCGGCACAAAGAACATGGGAGCTTACCTTCGCAAGATGGCGATTGATGGGTACATCATCAAGGTGGATTATACGCAGCAGAAAAAACTCGCTGCCGCCGTCAGTCGTGCAGCAGCCAATATCAACCACATTTGCCGACGCATCAACTCGACAGGACACTTCTACGAGGATGATGTGGCCGAGCTGAAAGAAAGGCAGAAAGAGATATGGCAGTTACTAAAATCAAGCCAATCCGAGGAACTGTAAACAAAGCGATTGCCTACATCATCGATCCAAAGAAAACTGATGATGAACTACTGGTTTCCTCGTTCGCTTGTGCAGCCAGTGATGCTGCCGCAAAGGAATTTGAGTGGACACGAAATCTTGCCGCCCAACAGGGTGCGCAAATTCCAACTGTACTTGCAAGACACTTAATTCAGTCTTTCGATGTTGGTGAAGTCTCGCCGGAAGTGGCACATGAGATCGGCAAGCAGTTTGCCGACGAATGGCTAAAAGGCAAATATGAGTATGTGATCGCTACCCACATTGACAAGGGGCATTGCCATAATGTACGCCCGGATAGGGCAATGAGAAAAGCAGTATGAGGTACTGCCCC